>OLZB01000275.1_pt1 | contig 38619 bp, 25 predicted proteins | sample 1673421 | NCBI WGS metagenome assembly OLZB01 (sample SAMEA103958111, study PRJEB25191) | human gut metagenome | biome: human-associated habitat [ENVO:00009003]; feature: intestine environment [ENVO:2100002]; material: feces | place: Germany | collected 2013/2015
ATTTAAACAAATTATTAATCAGAATTCTGTTGCATTTGCAAGTTGAATTCAGCTCATTTAAGATCATGAAACAAATCTTACTCTTTATAACTATACTACTAACATTTTACGAACCAGAAATTATAGCCCAGAATACCCAAATCCTCATCTCGCAAGCCGTCAGGAACTCGTTCACCCGCGTAGGCGTGACCGACGCACGGGTTACCGTCATGGACAAACGCGGTCAGATTATCGACACGCTGCGCACCGACCCGAAGATGGGAATCTGGACGCTCCACGTGCCCCGCAAGCCCACCACCTTCCGCATCCGGGTGGAACACCCGCAATATGAAACCGGCGAGATGATGGTCAACATGAACCACCCCGCCCGCATCTACAACTTCAAGATGCCCGACATGCTGCTCAAGATAAAAGCCGACAAGCAGTTGGGCGAAGCCGTGGTAAGGGCCACCCGCGTAAAGCTCTACTACCGGGGCGACACCATCGTAGTGAACGCCTCAGCCTTCAAACTGCCCGAAGGCTCCATGCTCGAGGGGCTGGTGCGGAGCGTGCCGGGCTGCGAAATGCGCGAAAACGGCGACATCTACATGAACGGCAAAAAGGTGGACTATCTCATGCTGAACGGCAAGGACTTCTTTAAAGGCAACAACCGCATCATGCTGGACAACCTGCCCTACTATACCGTGGACAAGCTGGAGTTTTACAACCAGGATTCCGAGCTGAGCCAGCTGACCGGCCGCTCACACGGCGAGCAGGACTACGTGATGAACGTGAAAATGAAAAAGGAATACAGCATAGGCTATCTGGGCAACCTGGAAGGCGCCGGCGGCACGCGCGAGCGCTGGCTGGGACGGGCCTTTGGCGTGCGGTTTACGGACAACTCGCGCCTCACGCTCTTTGCCAACATCAACAACGTCAACGAGAACCGCAGTCCGGGGCGCGACGGCGACTGGAGCAGCGCCAACGCTCCCACCGGCGAGACCCGCCTCTACAACGTGGGCGGCGAGCTGATGATTGACGACAAATACGGCCGCTACCGCGAAACGGCCAACGCCGTGTTCAATTACCGGCGAAGCCTGAACGAGACGCACACCGCCACCGAATCGTTCCTGCCCTCCGGCTCGGTGTTCAGCCGCGCCCAGCAGACCGACCGTCGTCACGGGTTCGACCTGAACGCCACCAACCACCTGACCCTCAAGCGCATCGGCCTGATTTCGGACACGCGCTTCAGCTATCGAAAGGAAGACACCCGCACGGAGTCGCGCACGGGCCAGTTCAGCCAGTCGCCGGCCGCCTACGGCAGCACGGTGGCCGTGCTCGACAGCCTCTTCAGCGCCACGCCGGGTCAGCTGATGCGCATGGCCGTGAACCGCACCCGCACCACGGCCGAGGGCTACGACCGCCAGCTCACGGTCAGCCAAAAGTTTGACTTCCGCAAGGAATTGCCCTGGGGTGACGACCTCATTCTGGGCGCCAGCGCCGAATGGACCGACGGCAGCGGCCGCCTGACCGACCACTACCTGCAGGACCTGCTGGGCAGCAATCCCGCCACCGAGCAGCAGGACCGCCTGCAGCGCCAGTTCCGCCGCGGATACGACGTCATGGCCAAGGCCGGATATACCATCCACCTGCTCAACGGGTGGCACTTTACGCTGGAAGACGCCTTCCACCAGCGCCTGCAAAAAACCGGCAGCCACCTTTATCGCCTGGACTGGGACGAGCATTTTGCCGGCGGCGAGGTGCTCCCCTCGGCAGCCGACTACGCCCGGCTGCAGGACCGCGCCAACAGCTGGAACAGCGACAACCTGTACCGCGCCAACGAAACGCGGCTGCAGGCCGCCTACAACAAGCAGGACAACGAGCGCGGACGGAACACGTCGTTCAGCCTGAACCTGCCGATATTCTACACCTGGACCACCGAGCACTACCTGCGCGGCGACCGGGCCACCGACGTCACGGACTGCCGCTGGATATTCCGCCCCAACCTGAACCTGGAATACAACACCCGGCACTGGCGCGACCTCTACCAGCTGAACTACGCCATGGACATGCGCGGCCCCGACCTGACCCAGAAAGTGGACTTCACAGATACCTCCAACCCGCTGCAGATTCTGCGGGGCAACCCCAACCTGAAGCCGAGCACGAGCCACCACGTGAACCTGCTGGTACACTCACGGCTGAACGGCAATGCGCACCACCTGACCTGGAACAGCCAGTTCAACATCCTGCGCGACCTGATGGCCCAGAGCGTCAGCTACGAGCCGCTGACGGGTGTGTACACCTATCAGCCCGTCAACATCAACGGCAACTGGAACACGCAGCACAGCCTGCGCTACCACCGCAAGCTGGACCGCAAGAGCCGCTTCAGCATGGATGTCAGCACCCAGTTCGGCTACTACCGCAGCGTAGACCTGAAAACCGACGGCACGATGGGCGATCCGCGCCGCAGCCGCGTGGACCAGTACCTGCCCACGGAGGCCCTGACCCTGCACTATGAATACCAGACCTGGAAGGTCAGCCTGTCGGGACAGGTGAGCTGGAACAACATCTACCCGCAGGACACGCCCGAGGACGCCATCCACAGCCTTGACTACCACTACGGGCTGGCTCTGCAATGCCAGCTGCCGCTGAAGCTGCAACTGGCCACCGACCTGAACATGTACAGCCGCCGCGGCTATACCGACAGCAGCCTCAACACCGACAACCTGGTATGGAACGCACAAATCAGCCGCAGCCTCTGCAAGGGCAGGCTCAACCTCATGCTCAAAGCCTACGACCTGCTGCACCAGATTTCGCAGACCATGACCACCGTCAACTCGCAGGGACGGGTGGAAACGTGGCGCCTCTCGCTGCCCAACTACGTGATGCTGCACGTACAATGGAAATTCCACAAATCCCCCAAGAAGCGCCCGTAAAACGGAGAAGCCTGAAAATAAGTGAAATGTATTTATGAAAAAAATAAAAGTGTGTCATGGTGCCACAGTCCGGGGAAAAACATTTTTTGAAACAAGTAACTTAACTCTTTCCGGAACGCGCACGGTGGCACACTTTCTCATCTAAGTTTTATTAATACTCAAGCAACAAAAAATGTCGCTGAAAATCAAACCTTTTCCATTCTACCATCAACAAGAATCATCCGATTGTGGTCCCGCCTGCCTTCGTATGATTGCCCGACATTATGGCAAGCAGTATTCAGCCGAAATGCTGCGAAAGCACTGTTTTATCTCACGAGAAGGAGTTTCTATGCTTGGAATCAGTGATGCGGCTGAATATATTGGCTTGCACACACTTGGTGTACAAATTACATTTGAACAATTGGCCAACGATGCAATACTTCCATGCATCTTACATTGGAATCAAAATCACTTTGTTGTATGCCACAAAATAGAAAAACACAAAAAAAAGAATAAAACAACCTATACCATACATCTGGCAGATCCTGCATCACAACGCATTACCATGACCCAGCAGGAGTTTGAGAAATGTTGGCTCAGTTCACGAAATGCGAAAGGTGAAACAGGTATCGCTCTCATGCTGGAACCCGGTGTAGACTTTGGTCAACAAGAAGATGAATTTAAAACATCAAAAAAAAATTTGACTTCTTTCTTACGTTATTTCCTACCATACAAGCGCCTCGGCCTACAATTAATATTGGGTATGATTGCCGGCAGTTTGATCCAGTTAATCCTCCCTTTCCTGTCACAATCAATGGTCGATAAAGGTATTAACGGACGGAATCTAAACTTAATTACCCTTATACTAATCGCTCAATTATGCCTATTCTTAACCCAACTGCTTATAGGATACCTGCGCAGCTGGATTATGTTACATATCAATTCACGCATTGACATTTCACTCATTTCCGACTTCCTAACCAAATTAATGCATATGCCATTGCACTTTTTCGACACAAAAAAAATGGGTGACATCTTACAACGCATTGGCGATCATGGACGAATCAAATCTTTTCTAATAGGCAATTCATTAGGAACGCTATTTTCTTTAGTAAACTTTATAGTCTTTCTCATTATTCTTGGATATTATAATCTGAAAATTCTTGGAATATTTCTATTAGGTAACGCCTTATATGTAATTTGGGTCTTATTTTTCATGCGATATCGCCGGGAACTGGATATCAAACGATTTTACCAATCATCACAAGAACAAAGTCGCATGATACAAATGATACAAGGCATGCAAGACATCAAATTAAATAATAACGAAAAACAGAAACGATGGGAATGGGAACGTATACAAGTAAAATTGTTCCGCATTAGCCTAAAAGGCCTTAAGGTTGGACAGATCCAACAATCAGGCTCAACTCTATTTACACAAGGAACCAATATCCTCATTACATTTATAGCAGCTCAAGCTGTTGTAGAAGGAAAAATGACACTCGGCATGATGATGGCTCTTAGCTATATTATCGGACAAGTATCTGCCCCCATTAGCGAATTCATCAATTTCGCACAATCATTACAAGATGCGAAAATAAGTTTGGAACGACTTAACGAAATACATGCACAAGATGATGAAGAAAAAGACATTGATACCAAACTAACCGTTCTTCCTACTGACCGCACTATCAACATAGAACACATATATTATAGTTACAGTGGTGCAGAACGTGACTATGCTTTACAGGATGTATGCTTAAAAATCCCAGCCCATAAAGTCACGGCTATTGTAGGCGAAAGCGGATGTGGAAAAACTACATTGCTCAAATTACTACAAGGATTTTATTTACCTAATGATGGACAAATAAAAATAGGAAAAGTTCCTCTTGGACAAATTAATCCACACCTATGGAGAGGAATGACAGGTTCAGTGATGCAAGAAAGTTTCATTTTTTCGGATACAATTGCTAATAATATCGCTCTCTGTACCGATGAAGTAGATTTAGAACGTCTAATTCGTGCCTCACAAATGGCAAATATAGATGACTTTATTTCTTCTTTACCATTAGGATACAATACCCGTATTGGTATGGAAGGGAATGGAATCAGTCAAGGACAACGACAACGAATACTACTGGCACGAGCAATTTATAAAAATCCTGAATACATATTTTTGGACGAAGCAACTAATGCATTGGATGCTATCAATGAACATATAATCATGAACAACTTACGCGCATTTTACAAAGGGAAAACCGTGGTTATAAGTGCCCACAGATTAAGTACCATCAAAGATGCCGACCAAATCATTGTAATGAACAAAGGTAAAGTCGTAGAATCAGGTACTCACCAAGAATTACTCAACAAAAAAGGACGCTATTACCAGTTAATAAAAAATCAGATGGGAACATCAACAACCATAAATTAGCCATTATATGGAAAAGAAAAAACAAGAAATAGAACTCCGTAGTAGAGAAGTTGAAGAACTAATCGGTACAATGCCTTCAGGTATCTTACGATATGGCATTGGAACCATTCTATTACTACTTCTATCTTTTATAGTAGCGAGTAGATTCGTCCCTTATCCAGACATTAGTTATGTACCTATCGAAATAATAGCGAATATTGAAACAAAACCTATAACATCTCCAAAGAATGGTAAAATACTACACACTTATGTAGAAGAAAATGCAACAGTAAACCGTGGAGACACACTGTTGACTACTATTACCGAAGACGGCTATACATACTATATAATAGCTCCTTGTAGAGGTACATTACATTTTTCCACTTTCTGCTATGAAGGAGAAAAAATAAAAACAGGACAATTACTTTTAGAAATCCACATTCAACAGAATAAACCACTCCATACAATGGCTATAACAAATTGGAAAAGTACTAAACAACATATCCATCCCCTACCAGAAAAAGTATGTGTTACATGGAAAGGACGCACTTTACAATTTCATATCAAACAAACATTAACTGACGAATATGGAAACATAACCAAAACATTATGGATTAGCGATAAGCCAATCTTTGTAACCCACGCTATATCATGTAAAGCTTCAATAGTCACAAAATCCATGTCTCTTTTTGACAAGATTTTTGGAAATAAGCTACTAAATAAGACTACACTTCCGATATAATATCATTAAATTCAAAATATCAAATAAAAACTAATCTACTAATTATACCTAATATTATGTGTCAATTATCTACTAATAACGATCCATTTTATGAACAATTTTCATTTAATGTCGAAATGTTTCTCTACCGTGCAAAAAGAATGCTCAGTATAGATACAACTGTTGCAATAAATCAACAAGAATACCTCATGGTATTTGACGCAACCATGGTAATTTTCAGATCTCTATTTTTAGAAAACGAAAAAAAGAATTATACTTATCGTCATTTTCTTACTGCCATTGGGAAAAAAGAAATAATCTCACAAATAGATACTTTTCTTAATAGCCCATTTGAGAATGGCTACTCTAAAAGTATTAGAGATGTACTAAAATTTATCATTGATAAATTTATCTGCCATTTAGATAAAGTCTCATATACAGAAATTGCATTATGCAACGCTTATATGGCAAAATTAAAAAATCCAGAATTTGACAGAAACTTTCTCAATATAATTAAAAATTTATACGATATTATACACTCATCTTTATAAGATTACGACTGATCATTAAAGGGGCGTATTCTCATTTTTCCGCTTGAGGAAGTGGGCGGGATTCTCGCCGAAAAATTCCTTGTAACACTTGGTAAAGTACGACGGCGAGCTGAAACCGACCTCGTAGGTGATTTCGGCAATGGTCTTTTCGGTGGACGCCAGGAGCGAGGCGGCCCGCTTGAGGCGCGTGGCGCGCAGCAGTTCGTTGGGCGAATAGCCGCAGAGGGTCTTGGTCTTGCGGTAGAGCTGCACGCGGCTCAGGCCGATGCGCTCGCCCAGCTGCTCCACGCCGAAGTCGGGGTCGGAAAGATGCTTGTCGATAATGGCATACAGGCGGTTGAGGAAGCCGCTGTCCACGTCGGCCGCGGGCACCTTTTGGAGCGAGGCGTTGCTGCCGTCGGCAAAAAAGCGCTGCAGGCGCTGGCGGTTGTCAATCAGGTTGTGCAGGCGCACGGCCAGCAGGCGGCTGCTGAAGGTTTTGGGCAGGTAGGAGTCGGCCCCGCACGCGTAGCCCTCGATTTTCAGGGCGTCGTCGGCGGCATCGTCGGTGAGCAGCACCACGGGAATATGCTGCGTGCGCAGCTCCGACTTGAGGCGCCGGCAGCACTCCATGCCGCTCATGACGGGCATGTGGGCATCGCACAGTATGACGTCGGGCACGTATTTCATGGCCCGCCAGAGGGCGTCCTGACCGTTGGCGGCCTCCATGACCTGGTACTCGCCCTGCAGGGTGAGGCGCACGTAGCGGCGCACGTCGGGGCTGGCGTCGACCACCAGCACCACGGGACGGCCGGCGGCATCGTCGGCGGCGGCCGACACGGCGGCGGGCACGGGTTGTCCGGCCGCCAGCACGGCTCCTTCCTTCAGGCTGGGCAGGGCGTCGCGGCGGCAGTCGTCGTCCGGCGCCACGGGCAGACCCGTCTGGCAGGCCGGCATGCGGATGGTGAAGCACGAGCCCTGCCTGAGCGAGGAATCCATGCTGACGGTGCCGTGATGCAGCTCTACAAAAGCCTTGACCAGCGCCAGCTCCACGCGCGAGGTCACGTAGCGCGCATCGGCCTGGCTGTAGACGCTGTCAAAAATGTGCTGCACATATTCGGCAGGCATGCCCACGCCGGTGTCCGACACCTGCAGGCAGAGACTGCGCTCCGCCCCCTCGCCGTCGAAGGTGAGGGCCACGCTGATGCTGCCGTTTTCAGCCGTCAGGCGGAAGGCGTTGGAAAGCAGGTTGTAGACCACGCGCTCCAGCTTTTCGGAGTCGGCCACCACCATGCTGTCCGTGTCCGGCGCGGCCTGCACGTGCAGGTGGATGTGGCTGCGGAAGGAGAGCGCCCGGAAGGCATCGGTCCACCGCAGCAGGGCCGTGCGCAGGTCAAAGCGGCTCAGATTGAGCGCCAGGCGGCCATCCTCGTAGCGGCGGAAGTCAATGAGCTGATTGACCAGCCGCTGCAGCAGGGTGACGTTTCTGTGGGCCATGTCCAGCAGGTCGCGGTCGTGGGCATCCAGGCGGGGGCTGTCAGCCAGCTGGCTGACGGGCTCGGCAATGAGGCCCAGAGGCGTGCGGATGTCGCAGAACACGTGGTAGTCAAAGTCCTGACGCGCCCGGGCGGCGTCGGCCTGCTGCCCGGCACGGGCCACCACCCGGTCGCGCTGCTGCTCGGCCTGCCGCTGCTGGCGGAACAGCTCGGAGAGCGGGCGGCCGTGGCGGCGCACCGAGCGCACCACATAGACCAGCAGTCCCATGACCAGCACCAGCAGTCCGACGCTGACCAGCAGGAACGTGCGCTGCGTGGCCATGCGCATCAGGAAGGAGTTGAGCTGGCCGTCGAGCTGCTCTATTTTCTTGTCGAGGGTGGCAATGTGCTCGGTCTGCAGCTGCATGATACGGGCGTTTTGCCGGTTGACCACAGCCGTGGGCAGGAGCGTTTCGCGCGGATAGTTGCGGCCCTCGAGGATGTCCATGGCCACCTGCATCACCCAGTCGCCTCCGGTGGGGTAGATAAAGGTGGCATCCAGAGTGCCGGCGGTCACCATCTCCACCCCCAGCCCCTCGCCCGAAAGGGCATCAACGCCAATGAACTTCATCGTCGTGTCGCGCCCCACGCGGGCCGCGGCCTGACGGGCTCCGGCGGCCATGGGGTCGTTGTGGGCAAACACGAGGTCAATGCGCGGCTCGCGCCGGAGGATGGAGTCAAAAGCCTGCGCGGCCGACTGGCGGAACCAGCCGGCGTCGGCCGTGGCCACGATGTGGATGTCGGGGTAAGCCTTCAGCGCGTCGAGCAGACCGCGGTGTCGGTCGCGTGCCGGAGTGGAGCCCTGCAGGCCCGTCAGTTCCACCACGTTGCCCCGGCCGCCCAGGCTGTGGGCAATGTAAGCGCCCACCTCGCGCCCCATGCGGTAGTTGTCGGCCCCGATGTAGGCCGTGTACTGCTCGGAATTGATTTTCCGGTCCACCAGCACCACGGGAATGCCCTGCCTGTAAGCCTTTTCAATGACAGGAGCCATGGCGTCGGCCTCGTTGGGCGCCACCACAATCAGGTTGACCCCCTCGCGGATAAAAGCCTCGATGTCGGCAATCTGGCGGCGGCTGTCGTCGTGGGCCGAGCGGAACTCCACCCGCGCCTGGGGATAGAAAAGGGCCTCGCGGCGGATTTCCTGGTTCATCTGCGAGCGCCAGGCGTCGTCGCTGCACTGCGACACGCCAATGACATAGTGCGTCCGCTCCGCCCCGCAACTACCCAAAAGGAGCAGACACAGGACGGCACACACGAAAAGGAGGCTGAAACGACACTTCATGGGCATAAAATCTCAGTACAAATATACGGATTTAATCCTTGACAAACCGCCGCAACACCAAAAACCCGCCACAAACGGCGCGGCCTGCCCCCTCCGCCCCACCGGGGGAGCATGAGGAAGCAGGCCGCGCAGGCATCCGACCGATGCCGGCCGGCACGGCTCAGGCCAGCTGCGCCGTCAACCGCTCGGGCAGCCCGGGCATGGCGCCCTGCTGCGTGCAGACATAGGCCGAGGTTTCGACGGCCAGCGCATGGGCCTCCCTGACGGAACGGCCGCGCAGGATGGCGGCGGTAAAGGCGGCGGTAAACGAGTCGCCGGCGCCTACGGTGTCGGCCACCTGCACCTTGGGCGTCTCCACAAACGAAACCTCGCCGGGCGTAAACACGTAGCTGCCGTTGACGCCGCAGGTGAGGATGAGCATTTTCAGGTTGTACTTGGCCAGCAGAATCCAGCACTTGTCCTGCAGGTCAATGCCGGGATAACCAAACATGCGGCTCACGGCTACCAGCTCCTCATCATTTATTTTCAGCACATTGCAGCGACGCAGGGAGTCGCAGATGATGTCCTTGGTGTAAAAGCTCTGACGCAGATTGATGTCGAAAATGCGGAGCGTGTCGGACGTAGCCGCCACCACGTCGAGGAAGCGATGAATGGTTTCGCGCGACACGACACTGCGCTGCGCCAGCGAACCGAAGCAAACGGCACCCGTATGGCGGGCCAGCTCGTCGAGGGCCGGAGTGTAGGGAATGTTGTCCCAGGCCACACCCTCCTTAATATTATAGCAGGGCACGCCGGCGGCATCAAGTTCCACCTGCACGGTACCGGTAGGGTACGGCACGGTTTCGATGAGCGAGGCGAGCTGACGTACACGGAAGCTGTCCAAAATTTCAGTGCCCAGCTTGTCCTGCCCTACGGCACTGACCACGCGGCTTTCCAGGCCGAACTGCGACACATGATAGGCAAAGTTGGCAGGCGCACCGCCCAGCTGTTTCCCCTCGGGCAGCATGTCCCACAGGGCTTCGCCCATTCCTACTACTATGGAGTGATTATTATTCATGACTGATATTGTTTTTTTGAGGTCAAACAGAATTGATTTCAAGTCGCACAGCCTACCGGCGGAGCTTCAGGGTATAGAAGATGAGGTAGAGCACACCCACAGCCATCACGGCCACGGCACCGCGCTGACCGATGGCGTCGCTGGCCAGGCCCATGAAAAGCGGGAAAATAGTGCCGCCGAAGAGACCCATAATCATCAGGCCCGACACCTCGTTCTTCTTTTCGGGTACAGCCGTCAGCGCATGCGCAAAGATAATGGAAAAAACATTCGAATTGCCAAAACCGATGAGGGCAATGCAGGCATAGATGACGTAATGCACGTTGGAGACGAGCAGACCGGCCATGGCCACCAGCATGCACGCCACGCTCACGGCCAGGAAGCGGCGCGTGGAAAGGTGGCGCAGGATGAAGGCGCCGAGCAGGCAGCCCGCCGTGCGGAAGATGAAGTAAAGACTGGTGGAGAAGCCGGCCTCGTCGAGCGTCAGGCCCACGCGCTCCATGAGCAGGCGGGGCGCGGTGGTGTTGGTGCCCACGTCAATACCCACGTGGCAGATGATGCCCAAAAAGCACAGCAGGATGAACGGGCGGCCCAGCAGGTGCAGGCAGTCGGCAAAGCCGGAGGCGCGGTCGGGCTTTTCCTCCTCAATCGTCGTGCCCGAGAGCCAGAAGATGGCCACCACGGCCACCACCATATACACTGGGAAGAGCACGCGCCAGCCCAGTCCGAACGACGGAATGGCCTGCGTGGCGCCCCACATGGCGATGTAGGGGGCCAGAAACGAGGCTATGGCCTTGACAAACTGCCCGAAGGTGAGCGAGCTGGCCAGGCGGTCGCCGGCAATGATGTTACTCAGGAGCGGATTGAGCGAGGTCTGCATCAGGGCGTTACCGATGCCCAGCAGCGAGAAGGAGCAGAGCATCAGGCCGTAGCCGTCGCCAAAAACGGGCAGCAGCAGCGACACGGCCGTCACCACCAGACTGAGCACCACGGTGCGCTTGCGCCCGATGTGGTTCATCAGCATGCCCGTGGGTACGGAGAAGATGAGGAACCAGAAGAACACGAGCGAGGGGAAAATATTGGCCTGGGCGTCGGTGAGCGCGAGGTCGCGCTTGACGTAGTTGGACGCAATGCCGACCAGGTCTACAAAGCCCATGGCAAAGAAGCAGAGCATGACGGGAATGAGTTTCCCGTACTGAAGGGGTTGTTTTTCGGTTTTCATATGGATTACGGTTTTTCGGAATGGTCAGAGGCTACAGAATTCTTACAGTCCCAGCCGATGGACGGTGAGCTGACCGACGGACGACTCGCCGCCCTGGCTGTAGAAGCGCAGTGCGTTGTAGGGCGTGGTGGGGAACACGAGGTTGGTCATGGCTATGCGGCCGCCGTCTACAAAGATTTCAACCGAAGTCTTGTCCACAAACACCTGCACCTGATAGGTCTTGCCCTCACAGAGCGAGAGCGGGGCCCACGTGCCCAGCGCAAAGTCGTTGACGTAGTTGACGGAGAGGCGCTTGCGATGCTCGTCGGTCTCCTTTTCGTGCACGTTCATCTCGCCGTGGCGGTCGAGGTGAACCAGTCCGCTCTGCGTGCGGTCCATGACGAGACGTTGGCGGGTGAGGTCAAAATAGATGTCCACCTTTTCGCCCCGGTCGTTGAGCAGCTCAAAGCCGGTGCGCGTGGCCTGGCCGGGCGTGAGGCTCAGGGTCAGCTCGCAGGCACCGCCCTCGCCCGTGGGCAGCGCACTGATACGGCGCTCGCCGCTGACCGTAAAGCTGCCCAGACTCTGGGTGTCGCGGCGCAGCTTGGCCGTTTCCTTCACGGCGTTGGCAGCCATATAGACGGAGCCGTCCTTGCTGAAGAGCGAGAGCTCGCGCGGCAGGGCGTTGGCTCCGCGGTACTGGCGGTTGGGGGTGGCGTTGGCATACTGCCAGTTGCTCATCCAGGGCACGGCCACCACGCGGCTGCCGGTATTGGAGAAGCAGACCGTGGCGTAATGGTCCTTGCCGTAGTCGAGCCACTTGGTAACGGAGGGAGCGTCGTCGCAGCGGAACGTCTTGCCGTCAAAATCGCCCACAAAATATTCCGTGGCGCTGCCGCCAAAGAGGCAACCGGGATTGATGTTGACAATCATGACCCACTTCATGCGGCTCTTGTCGCCGTCGACGGGCAGCTGCACAAAGTCGGGACACTCAAACTGGTTGGGCTGGGCACCGTAGCCCTCGCCAAACTGGCTCAGGTACTGCCAGTCCTTCAGGTTGGTGGAGGAGTAGAAGCGCATGTTCTTGTCGGCCGACACTATCATAATCCACTGCTTGGTGGGCTCGTACCAGAACACCTTGGGGTCGCGGAAGTCCTTCAGACCGTCAAAGGGGGTCAGAATGGGGTTGTGCTCATATTTGGTAAAGGTGCGGCCGTTGTCGGTGCTGTAAGCCATGCACTGAATCTGGCCGTGCTCATCGCTGGCCGAGGTATAGAAAGCAATGATGGCATTCTTGCCGTAGCCGGCCGTGTTGTCCTTGTCCACCACCGTGCTGCCCGAGAAGATGTGGCCCATCGTGTCGCGCGCAATGGCCGGCTCGAGGTGCTGCCAGTGTACGAGGTCGCGGCTGACGGAGTGGCCCCAGTGCATGTTGCCCCACTTGGAGCCGTAGGGGTTGTACTGGAAGTAGAGATGATACTCGCCGTCCTTATATACCAGTCCGTTGGCGTCGTTCATCCAGCCGTAGACGGGGGTGTGGTGGTAAACGGGGCGGAAATAGTCGGTATTGGTGGAGTCGAACACGTCACATACCGACAGGCTGTCCCAGCATACGGCACCTTTGTGCACGCGCTCGATGCTGACCTTGGCCTGAGCCTCCCCCTCGGGCAACTCAAAGGGCACGTAATAGTCAATGCTGTCGGTGGCCAGACGCACGTCCATGGCTACGTCGGCCGGACTGCCGGTGTCGAGCCTGACCTTACCCTCAGCTGCCGATTCCTGAATGGGCAGGAGCAAATATTTCTTGGGATGGCTGATGCGGAGCACCGTGAGCGAATCGGCCTGATGCTCCAGGCTGATGCCGGTCTGGACCGACTGACAGGCTGCAAGTGACGCCACGAGAGCCGTAGTGGCAAATAGATTAAGTTTCATGTTTAGCGTATTTTTTTATCGGATTTGTTGTCTTATCGGAACGTGATATCCTCAACCGGCATCGTCACGAGCGCGCGGGCAGCCACTGTGTCTTCATAGCATGGAGATATCAAAATTAACATATACATCGTCGCCCCACCCTTGCCGCCAAAGGCCCTGCAAGGCCTGTCCTGCCGCAGCAGGAACCAAACGGTGTGTAAATATACAACGCCCCGGCGTAACAGAATTATCACAAATGTTTCATAAGTTACAAATTTTGTTGTATGCAACATTTGTTTCATATGATGTAACCAAAATACTACTTCATGCCGTAGCGGCTCACCGAGCTCATACGGCAGCCGCACAACGCCGGACTTTGAAAAAACAAGAAGGCATCCGGTCAGAACAAGGCCGGACCTTAGAAAAACAGGAAGCCGCCTTGTCAGGATACCGGAGAGCCGAAACACGGCGGCGCCCTTCCTGCCGCACTGAAGAGCCGTACGGGAAAAGGCGCCGCCACAAAAAAAACGGCTGCCCGAGCGGACAGCCGTATGAAAGAGAAAAGCGAAAATCAGAACTCGAACTGCTCAATCTTCAGCTGGGCCAGCTGTTCGATTTCGCCTACGTATTTCTTGAATTCGGCACTGGCAGAATGGGCAGCCAGCGCTTCCTTGTCGCGCCAGGTTTCGCAAATCATGAACACCTCTTCGCGCGTGGCGCTGACAAATGTATCATAAGCCACACAGCCGTCCTGTTTCAACGAACATGCCGTAAGGGCTTTGGCGGCCTCCAGAGCGGCGGCCTTGTTTTCGGCGCTTACCGAAACAAAACAATTTAATCGAATCATAGTTTATCCGTATTTGAATTTTAATAGATGTGTCAATCAAGCGGTCAGAACAGACCTGCCGTATCAGCGCTGCCAGAAACGGGCCGTAATGTCCACCATCTGCGCACCACGGTCGATGCGGTAGAGGCGCTGGTTGGTGGTACGCGACTTGAGCGGACCGTATTTCTCCACATACGGACCGAACTTGACATAGTCAAACGCTTCAGCCTGGAAATTGGCCGGCGGGTTCTGCCGGCCGGAATACCACCCCACCTTGATGCGGCCTTCATAGTGCTGCTTGATCTGACGCGCCAGGGCCATTACCTCGTCGGGATGAGCGTCGCCGCCCATCAGCCCGATACACGTCACACCGCCGGCGTAGGGGCGCAGCATATCCTCCACGCTTTGCAGCGTGAGCCGCTCGCCGCAGTCGCGCTGCAGGTAGGCGCTGTGGCAGCCGGGGCAGCCGTTGGGGCACCCCGTAATGTTGATGGCCAGGGTTACCTCGTCGGGAAACTCCTGGAACACGATGTCAGAGTTGGCGTATTTCAGCATTGCCCTACCTCCTCCTTTTCCGTCTGGTTCAGATGGCCGTAGTAGCGGCGGGCAGCCTCCTTCTGGCGGTCGAGCGAGAAGTTGGATACGCGCTTGAGATAACCGATGACGCGGGTCAGGTAGTCCAGGTTCTTGCTGTGACACTTGGGGCACTCGTGCAGGTAACGCTTGTCGATGTGTCCGCAGTCGTTGCAGAGGGTGTTGGGAATGTTGAACGTAAAGTAGTTGCATCCCTCGCGGGCAGCCACACGCAGCAACTGGCGGTACTGCTGGAAGCTCAGGTGCTCGTCCAGATTCATGTGGAGCGCCGAGCCGCCGGTCAGGTGCTCGATGTACTTGCGGCCGTGCAGGCGGAACTTGTCGAGCACGTTGGTGTTCGGGTCTTCCACCACGTAGAAGTAGCTGTTGTAGCAGTCGCGCGGCACGTAGTAGCCGTCCTCGCGGTCCCAGCGGGCGTGTTTTACACCCACGTTCTCGGCCGGAATCATCTCGCAGTTGAACATCACCTCTTTGGTGCGGTATTTCTTGTTGTAGTGCTCAACAAGACCCAGTATGTTCTGAACAAAACCCAGATACTCCTCGTTGTCCGTAATGCTCATGCCCAGGCTCTCGGCAGCCTCGACCATACCGTTGACACCGATGGTCAGGTACTGGCGGGCGATATTGATGTAACCGGCATCGAAGAGGGGCAACATACCTTTCTTGAGCAGGTTTTTCAAGTTCTCGTTGTAGGCCAGCTGTACCTTGTGGACGAGGTCGACCACCTCTTCCAGGAAATCAAGATAGGGACGGCCCTCACGCGTAGCCTGCTGCACGCAGCGGTTAAGGTTGATGGTGAGCACACTCTTGGAGCCCGTGGAAACACCTCCGGCCCCGAGCGTATAGCTGAAGCCGTTGTCCTGGATTTCGTTGCGCAGGCGGCAGCAGGAAGCCAGGGAGTCGGCATTGTCGCTCATGTAGGTAAAGAAGGAATGGCCCTCGGCATACATTTCAGCCGTGAAGTCGGCATATTCCTTGTCGATAACGTCGCCGTCCTTGGTGAGCAGGGCCATCGTCTCGACGGGGAAGGTGAGCACCGTCTTGGTACGTTCCTGGTTGAACCAGCGCATGAAGCGCTTCTGCAGCCAGTTGACAGCCGGCCAGCTGGGTTTGGTGCCGTCGGGGAAGAAGAAATCGCCGAAGATGCTCTCGAAATAGTATTTGTCGTAGTAGGAAATGTTCCAGAATACGGCCTGGAAGTTGCGGGCTCCCGTGGGCTGGTTGATAGAGTAGACAATCTGCTCGAAGCAGTCGGTGATAACCTTGTCAATGGTGCGCTGCTTGAGCGAAAGGTCCACGCACTCGTCGGCACGCTCGTAGAAATCGGCACCGTACTCCTTGCTGAGGAAGTACGACAGGTACATCAGAAATTCCGGCGTGGCGCAGGCTCCCGAGAGCATACTCGAAACGATAAACACCATGTTGACAAAGCCGCCGCAGAACGACTTCAGATTGGTCGGCGCCGTTGAGTTGCCGCCAATGCTGGTGGTACCGTTGAGCAGCCACGGATACATGGTGATGGAGGCGCAATAGTTGGCCAGACTGGTCTCGTCGTTCTTATAAATATAATGGTGCTCCAACAGGTAGAGGTAGCGGTCGGCCAGTTCCTTGCCGTACATTTCCTTGATGCGGTCGCACAGCAGGCGGCGGTTCAGGCGGATAAAGCCCTGCTTGGGCAGCTCGCCGATAAGGGTGGCGATGTTTTTGTTCTCTACGTTGGCATTGGCGTCGTATTTGGAGCCCGTGGCGGGATTGCACGAGTCGCAGTAGTCAATCAGGAACTTCAGTTTGTCGCGCACCTCGCGGTCTTCCATGTGGCGCTGGCGGTAGAGCATGAAACTCTTGGCGGCCTTGAACTTGCGCTCGCTCATCAGGGCTACTTCCACCTGATTCTGGATGTCTTCCACGCTCATGCCGTTGCAGAAGGTAAGGTGTCCGAGAATCTGCTGCAGGATTTCGGCATTGATGGGTTCGTTGACTGAGGCACAGGCCTTCAGTACTGCATTTTTAATCTTATCCAGCGAAAACGACTCGGTTGAACCGTCGCGCTTGGTAATCATAAAGGAATCGTAGCTCATGACTTTACAATCTATTATTTCGTGTTATTACATTTATATTTCGGAAAACTTTTTTGTCAGACCGGCCACTGAAAATAAGCTGTTCAGGCTGTTGCAGCCGCCATCTGAAAAGGGACTGAAACAAACGCCCGGAAGTAGTTGTGGCTCAATCGTTTCAGACGGAGAGTTTCAAAGAACCGCTCTTTTAACGGTGATTTAAAGTATTATTAATCAGCGTTTTACGAATTAATCAAAGACTCATGCCCTTAGTACGGAATATTCGTATGACCATGGCCCGAAGGCTCCTTCCGGACTTGACCGATGCAAAGATAAGCATATCCGTCAAGGCAAAAAAGAAAAAGCCAAAAATTTTTTTTCGGGAAACTTTTTACAAAAAAGCAGGAAAAAAGTTTTCCGAAATTCAGGTAAAAACGTACATACAGAAGGGACAAAAAACGGGGTTTAGAGCGCCATTCCACGCCCACGCTGCGCACTGAAAGCCCACATTGATAAAAACCATATCCCCAACCGAGAAAAGGCCCCGAAACGCCTCTTTAGCACCATCCCGAAGGCGGGCAAAAAAATTATGACGACGGAAACCGGCCGGAAAAACGACATTATTTTTAACGTTTCAACGTCGGAACGGAATTTAGCCGGCACTTAAAATCTTTTACCCGGCTCCTGTTTTCTTTTACCCGGCTTGTTATTTTTTTTAGCCGCCACCTTTTTCCGGTTGCGCTCCTCCCCGACCGGCCTCCGCCTGCCGCAATGCGCTGAAAGCCGGGGAGACTGGAAAAAACTTATGGGAAACTTTTCTTACGTCCTTTCTAAAAAAAATCCCCAATAAAGGCTATAAAAAATACTCAAAACAAGCTACAGACACACAATCAAAATGTGAATGCCTTAATTGACATCATACAATACGAGTCAACCATGCACCATAACGAGTTCTTGCAAAGAAACATATTGCAGAAGATAACAATAACATAATACATGCAACAAATATCCAATTTTCATAAATTGAAAATTGGATTACACCCAAATGATGAAGCTGTACCATTGCAAATACTATATACATATGCAGAAAATATATCCACATACTCATATGACGGAAATACAATCCCAACTGAGAACTGATCTTTACATCTACTTTAAAGACTAAACTAAATAATCCAATGATAGAAACACACAAAAATATAGGTGTAACATCAAAATAAAATAAGACTGCTCCAATTACAATTAAAACAACATTAGATAAATAATGAGTTTTTTTAGTCCATCCTGCATGTTCTATTAACATACCAGTAGCCAACAAAGGAAATCCATAAAAAATACCATTTCGAATGCTACCAAATACAATATGATATGCTTTAAAAACATAAAACAATAAACCTGAATGCACATCATCACGCCAGCAGGTATATCCATACCCTAGAAACATTAATAGCACCCCAATTCCAAATATTATGCGAACGCTAAAGCCACGATTAAAAAACCATCTTAGAATAAATAGTCCTACTACTAAAGCTAACAAATACCATAATGGCCAAGAATAAGAATTTTCGCCTACAAATAAAAATTGACGAAAAAAAAGTGCAACATCATGGTAAAATGGTTTATTATTATACCAAAACCCAATGATTGTTAATGGTAGATAAATAGCCGTCCAAATAAGATAGAGACGGGCACTTTTCCTCAATCCTTTCGTAAGAACTTGATTTACAATAAATTGATACTCGCAATGGGGGGGGGTAGATAAGAAGGTATTAGAAATCTTACGCTGAATCAAAAAACCTGTAGTTACAAAGAAAAATGGCACAGCTAGTTTGTTTATAAAGTCTAGCCAATGTGGATATTGCCCATAACCTATTCCATTACAATGTATCCCAACTACCAAAATGGCCATAATAAACTTAACGATGTCTACAGATAAATACTGCGCTTTTGATACCATAACAGATATTCACTATTAATTAATACCTACAAAAAGTTTAAAAAACAAATATTTGCTCATGCAAATTTACAGAGAAATATCAAAGAATTTAATTTAAAAGACACACTTTCATAAAGTAAAACCAGGAATTAATTCTTTAGAAAAGAAAGGAGGACCCGAACATCACGTCCGTATCCTCCTCATTTCTACTTAAAAACTACTACTATGAAAACAATACTGGCTTTCGCCTTTTTTTATTTCTTATGTCTGAATCCTATTGTATGTATTCCAGATTATGCTGGGCCTTTTCGGGCTCTTCCTGCAGGGCTTTGGTAAACCATTCCACCGCCTTGTCGGCATCGCCGTTGAGCCAGGCCAGCACACCCAGGTTGTTATAGGCGCGCGGATCGTCCTTCACGCGGTCCATGAGCTGCTGGGCGCGCTCAAAGTCGCCGGAGATGATGTTGGCCGAAGCGGCGTTGATGTTGGCTACCACGTCCTCGGGATAGCAGGTGGCGGCTATCTCATATACCTGTTTGTACTCCTTGGTGCCCGGCTCGTAGTTCTTGGCCACGCCGTACATTTCCTGCAGGCTCAGCAGTTTGGGGTTGGTATAGATGAGCTGGGCTGCCTCGGCGTTGCGCACCTCGCGCACTTCGAAGTCCACCGAAATGTTGATGCGGCGCAACAGGGGGAAATAGTCGTTGAGCATACGGGTGTAGTTCTCGCCCATTTCCTTTTTGAGCTGTGCCTCGCGCTTGTCGAGGTCGGGCTGTCCGTCGATAATGGCCAGCGCCTGCTGGGCATAGTCGGGTTTCTGTGCGTTGAGAATGCTGATGAGCCCGTCCCAGTCCTCACCGGCTGAGCTGACGTGCAGCAGGCTGTCGGTAAAGTCAAAGGTCTGCCCCAGATGTTCGGCAAACGACTGGGCACGCTCTGCCGAGAGGCGTTCGTTGGTCTTGACCGAACCGTCGGGCGAAGCATATCCGCACACGGCTACCGACTTGAACGTCACCAGGTCGCCCTGAGTGAGCGGTGTCAGCGTACGCTTGAGTTTTTCGAATTCGGAAGCGTTTTTGCCGATGTTCAGGTCGAAGGCCGAACTGCCTACGGGATACTGAATGTAGAGGGTGTTCTGCTCGTTGCGCACCTTGATGGGCTCTTCCTTAGGGGTAAGATAGGACACCATCTGCATGCAGGGTTCGCAAATCTGTCCGGCCTGCGGCAGCTGCGGCTCGGGCTTGATATATTCAGGCGTGGGCAGGTTAATGATGCACACTTCCTTTTTTTCCTCATAAATGCGCATCTTCATCTGCTCCATCCAGGGTTTGTAGGGCATTTGCAGCGTATAATTGACCACACTGCTCTCACGCTGGCTGGGCATGCCGCGCATCACGGTATAGGGCATGGAATAATTGCCTTTGGCCGCGAGCTTGCGGTCGGCCTTGCGCATTTTGAACTTCTTCTTGTCCGTAATCACTACCGGAGGCAACGTACACTGCTCACCCTCGCCGGCAAAAAGCATGGGCGTAAAGGCATACGTCTGGAAGTTGCCGGCACGAACCACCGAGAAGTCCATCTGGCACGTAAGCGTCAGCGTATCGTTTTTCACCACCAGTGAAGGGGTTGTAATCTTGACATCGTCAGCCAAGGCCCACATGGGCAGCATGGCCAGTAATAATATGAATTTTTTCATCTTTCTTCAATTTGTTTACGGGGTTCAAAGCGATTCTACCTCACTCACTTTATACATACGCTGGTACTTCTTGCCAAACAGGAAGTTGATACCCATGTTGAAGCTGGCTGACGCACGTCCCAACGGTCCGTACTGCTTGGAGAGCTTGCCCAACGGAGCATCCACACCCAGGAAGAAATTGCCACCGCGGCCATGGAAATTCAGCAAAAGTCCGGCCGTTGAACCATAATTGGAAATGGCGTAGTCAACCGTAGCGTCGAACCAGGAAATGGGAGCCACGTTGGCCGACAGGCGGGCCTCCGACCACGAATTGGCACCCTGGATGCGGGTGGTAGAGAGCAGGCCGAACTTCAGACGGCGGTAAACGGGCAACGTGTACTGGGCAGCCAGGTTAAGGGTTGCGCCCAACATTTGCGTAGACTTCTGCTCAACCCCCGTTTTCGAGAACTTGGCCAGGTCTGAAAGGTCATCAACCAGACGGTCAACCTGATTGTCGAGCGAATTTTCGTTACCCTCGGAATCGGTAACGGGAATATCTTCAAATCCGTCAAACTCAAACGTATTTTCCATAGAGGCCTTGGTCATGTGTTTCCACTTGATAAAACCAAAGTCCAGCAAAGATGCCGAGAATGTCCAATCCTCATTAAAGCGGTATTCGGCTCCGAGGTCGAAGGCCAGACCCATGCCGCTCAGCCCCATCTGTCCGCTGTCGTAGTCAATATCGTCATAGGAGAGCTGGCCGTCGGTGCCGGGCTTGAGCTGGTCGGTACGGTTTCCGTAATTGTCGAGGATGTAATCATCTTCCTGATAATTCTGCGTTTCGCCTTTGGTCGGGATATTCAGTCCCTTTACGGCCACTTCCATCGTAGCCCCCTTGGGTGTTACGGCCCAACGGTTTTCCTTAGCCACAAGCTCGAGTTTATCGATGTGCATGCTGGCCCGTCCGAGTCCGGCCAGAATCTTAACCTTTCCACCCACGGTCCACTGCTCGTTGATGTCGCGGGCATGACCCAGGGCAATTTCCGCATAGTTCGTAGAGTAAATGCCTATGTTGTCCAGATGGTAAACACTACCGTTCTCATCCTTCATTCCCTGCTTCATGAAGCGGAACAGGTCACTGGGCAAATACATATTGGTATTCGACTTGAGCCGTATGCCAAAGCTGTTATATCCACCCCAGGCATGGAAGGCAAAGGAAAGGACATCGATGTCCATATTCAGTCCCACGTTAACCTTATGGGGCAGGCTGTTGACAAAATCAGAAGCCGACACCGACTCATGCATAAAGGTGGTGAGGCGGCCGTCAGGCAATTTGTAGATAAAATTCTTGATACCGGCGGTTGTCTGTACGCCAAAGCCCAAATTACCCAAGGCCGGGAAACTTACATAACCGTAGTCGCCCATAAAGGCCGGGTTGAGTTCGGTACGGTTAACGGTACCTTCCTGAAAATAGCTGGAACGCAGATTTTGTGTCTGGGCCACAGCCGTGCCGCCCAAGAAGAAGCAGGCCACAGCTCCGGACAAAATATGATTGAATAAACGTGTTCTCATTCGTTGGTCTTGTTTTTATGATATAGTTGTCGGGGAGAAATTAATTCAAATCAATGTTGATGCCCTTGGGAACTTTCACCTTAATGTTTTCAAGCTGCATCCACTGATCGCTGCGCAGGGTTATGCCAATGGCCTGGCCGGGCACGGCGGTCACGCGGAATCGGATAGCGTCAAGACGGCTCATGGCGCCCTTGACCTGCTCGGTCATCTTTATCAGGAGGGTCTGTCTGGTTGAGGTCTTGCCGTCGGCGCTGGCTGCAATGCCGCCTTCTACTTCGACCTTGATATCTGAAAGCGGCTGCTTGTTGATGTCGAGCGGCGTCACGTTTTCGGCTTTCACTTCAAGTTCAAGCGGAATGGTATTGACGGCATCAAACTCTACGGCTGCCTCCTCAAAGTCAAGGTCTTTCAGGTCGGAATTGAGATCGTCGGCCGAATCGGTATAAACAATGTTCAGCCCTTCTTCAAACGAAAGAGGAATGTCAATATTATAGTTGCCCGACACCTCATAGTCATGTCCCAAACGAATGGAATAATACTTGTCGTAGCTGACGGCAGGCTGCATTTCCACTTCTACCACGTCGGGGATTTTGGCAATCAGGTTGTTGATGTTGGCAACTGCAATGTTCTGCGAACCGGCAGGGCCTCCCGTGCCCAAACGGGAAAGGGCAATCAGGTTGCTGCCCGGCTGCAGGAGAATGGGGTCTGTGCTGCCGGCACCGAACTTGACTTCGGAGCCGCTGATAAGGGTTCCGTCTTCTTTTTTGCCCAGCATCTTTCCGGTAAGGTCAACCGGTGCGTTGAGCGGATTGACTGCGCTGAACAGGATAACGGGATTGCTGACTGACAGACTGGTTTCATCGTCGTTCAGGAAGTCGGGCAGGTTGCTGATTTCCACCGAAGTCTTGGTTGCGTCAATTTCGGGCTGAATTATACCCGTAGCCTCATCAACCGACATGTCGGCCAGCAATACGGTTGGCACAATCTGCAGTTTCACGCCGCTGCCTATCTGTCCGCCAGAGGGGAGCTGCAAGTTGGTTTCACCGGTAATGACCACCTTCTCGTTCAGGTGTATTTCGTTGTTGACCACGGGCAGTCCGTCGTCAAAGTGATAACCGGTCAGCTGCAAGGTGCGCACGTAAGGCACATTCAGCTGCAACTCGCTGCAAGGTATCTGAATTTCATTGTTGGCATTAACGGCCGGGTCATTAAACACCAGGAACGAGGGGAACTTTACTTTCAGATTTCCGGAAATGGTGCTGAAGTTCAAATTACCCTCCAGTTTGATATTCAATGTCAGCGCCGTGGGAGCGGCTGCCTTAAGAGAGCCCAACTCCTTGAGGGCGTCGTCGATATCAGCGGCATCGGCCTTCACGTCGCCCGTCTGGCTGATCTGGGTCGTAATCATGCCCGAAGGGCTGACCACGCTGCTTTCATCAGCCGCCGTAATGGGGTCAATATGGGTAGTCGATCCGTCAACGGTAGCCATCCTGACATTGGCCGACGCTCTGTCGATTTCGCCATCCTTAATCAGATGATATTCTCCGGCTACACCGTTTCCGTCGGCGTCAGGTACAATCTGCAAATCGTCACCTTCGTCAATTTCAATGATGTCATCGAGAAAAATGGTATCCGTCTTTCCTACCGGAAAGGCCAGATAACCGGTGTTGATAGACCAGTCAAAATCCTTGTCAAAGTCGAAACTGCTGTCTACGCAAGAGGTGGTCATGCTTCCCAAAAGCAGGGATGACAACAATACGACTGAGCCCCGCAGGGATTTTTTCTTTTCAAAAAAATTCATCATTCGTAATCGGTTAAAACATTAGTAAATCTATACTCATCAAAAGAATAAATACGACTTTCTGAACGGCCCGTGTTCGGGCAGCTCCTCAACGGAAAGGCCATCAACACTCCGGATGGACCTGATTGATTATAAAGGACGGAATCTTCATCGCAGAACAAGGGGTAAGTAAATTATGACATGCCGCCAACTACTGAATGAACGGCGCTTAAAGGTTTGTAATGTGAATGTTTGGTCTCGAAAAGACGAATTGTCCTTAAAACGTTGTTTACTTATGGGGCAAAGATAAAAATATTTTTTTACATAAGGCGGCAAAACTGGCCATTATTTCACATGCCATATAACATATGTTAGATTTGATAAACAAAAAGACTGTGAAATCCGGCCGGTGTTAAAATTTTTATTACCGAAACGGCCTGACCTCTACGAAAGGCCTGCCAGAGCGGACAAGGGAACAAGACGGCCGCAGACGGCTTAAAGGACGAACAAGGCGGCTCGTAGAAAAAACTAACCGGCAGGCTGTTTATTTTAGCCGGGACTTTTTTCCGCCACGCGCCGGGACGCGCCCACTTCCTGCGATACTGCCGGAGATAAACAAGATTCCCGCCACACAAACACCGGTGTTTGTGTGGCGGGAATTCAGATGGGGCGGCAAAAATATGCCGGTAAAATTTCCTTGAAAACAGGGCGGCAAAGGACAGCCCCTGCCCGTCCGGCCGCCATCAGTGGCGCTGCCGGCGCACGCTGTAAGTAGCTCCCGAAGATTTGGGTTTGCTGGACTTGGTCGACGTGCTGCGCTGCCGCTTCTGCGAGGCTGCTGCCGGCTGCGATGACGTGGATGCGCGGCGGCCGCTCTGCACCTTGCGGCGCGAGGTCTGCTTGCTGCTCTTTTCCTTGACGGCCAGGGTATCAACCACGACTGGCACGCTGTCGCCGCGCCACAGCTCACGCTGGAAGTCGGCCAGTTCCTTCTCGATGCGGCTGCGCTCCTTGCGCAGGGCGGTGTCGGTGGTACAGTAGTTCTGCAGCACGCGGTCCTGCAGGTTGGTGGTTTTGTAGATGTCGCCCTTGTAGAGGTTCATCGTAAAGTAATCGTCGGCCGAGAGCGTGGCGGCATTGTTCAGGTTGCTGCCCATGAGCATGAGCTTGGCCAGATAGGGCGCCACGTCGTCGTATTTCACCCAGAACATCGGATAGCGCGTGTCGAGGTCGCCGCCGAAGTCGTCATTTCCACGCGTCAGCACCGGACAGAGCGCCACCACGCGGGTATGGAACGAGGAAGTGTGCTGGTCGTAGTAGCTGCTCTCCTTGATATAAAAGGTCTTCACCTCTTCCGAAGGGATATCGGCATCGTTCACACGCACGCGGTCGCCGCTTTTTTCATAGAAGATATGATAGCGGTCCATGAGCTCATTGCCCGTCACGACATTCTTGTCCGAAAAGTCCTCGTTGCCGTCCAATTTGTAGTCGTAAGCCTTGATTTGCTTGCGCAGCACCATTTTGAAGAGGGCCGTAAAGAGGTTCATGCGGTCGCCCTGCGGCACGGTGGGATAGTAGAGCGTGGCGTTCTCGTCGCGCGTCAGGTCAATCGTGCGGTAGATGTCGCGGCGCCAGGCGGCGTCATCGGGCATGGGCTGAGCCGTCGGAAAGTCGCGGTATTGCGCAGCTGAAGTCTGCTGCGTCTGCTCCTTTTGCTGCTGGGCGGCCGCACGGCGGGCAGGCGGCTGCGCCACGGCGGCTACGGCAGTAAAACAAAAGAGACCGAATATAAAGCTTTTCATGCGCATGATGATAAGTGATTTTTCTGAAATTCTGGAAGTTTTAGTTCACGATAACCGGCAAGGCCTGCGGCAGCGTACGCGTAATGCCGTCGGGGCCAACAGCCTTGACGTTGGAGATGTAGAAGCGCTGCCCGCGGCGCAACGAGCGCATCAGGTTGCGCTGGTTTTCGCTGAACGACGAGCCGCTGACCGTTTCGGGACGGGCATTGCCCATGTTGTCGAAGAAAGTGGTCTCAAAGCTCAGCACGCGGAACGGAATGTTGAGCAAACCGTCGTCAATGGCAGCCCCGATGCCGGGCGCACCCAGCACACTGGCCTTCGAGAGGCGGCCGCCGGCAAAGTGGTCGTCGCCAATCTGGATGTAGGCCGTGGGGTCGGGCAACTTGCGCACCTTAAAGGTAAATTCGCCCATCTGCTGCACCTTGCCGTTAACCTCGCCGCTCACGCTGAACACCACGGGCTGGCCCACGGCGGCCGGACGGGCAATGAACTTTCCGGTGCCGGCAGGCGTGAGGCTGCCACCGCGCATACTGACATGAATTTTATTGTTCGGTATGCCCGAGGCCGACACGGTAATGGGGTTGTTGTAGCCGGCATAAAGCACGTTCATCAGGTCGGCCGCCACGGCTGCTCCGCTGGGCGGCGCAATGACGTTATACTTCTGCCGGAACGGACGGCGAATCATCTCACCTGCCGCATTGGGCATCTGGACGTAGCCCGAGAAGCTGTATTCGCCCGGGCCGCCCACGGAAAAGTTATAGGTACCGTTGGCCGAAATGCGGCGGCCGTTGACATAGATTTCCGGGCGGCGCGTCGTATCGACCGCTGCCATAATGATACGCGAGCGGAACTGCTGGCCGGGATAAAGGGTGGTGGCCTCCGGAATGACGTAGGCGTCGAGCGAATTGACGCGCACATCCTTGAGGTCGATGTTCGAAAGAAGGCTGTGGAGCACCTGTCCCTCGGCCAGACGCACGTCGTTCTGCAGTTTGGTCAACATCATGATGGCAGCTACGGCCGGCATGTTGCCAAAGGTGTATTCCTCCCATTTGCGGTTGAGCGGAATGCCCGGACTGCGCGGCACCGTGGTTGAGAGGTTGGCCTCTACCGTAGCGCGGTCGCGCGGATTGATGAGCATCCGGCACACGCGGGTGCGGAAGGAGTTGATGGCGTTATAGAGCTTATGGCCCTGGCCGCGCACAGGTGCCAGCATGACGTGGCTGGCGGCATCCTCGTTGGCCTTGTTCACCAGATGCTGCAAGTCGGCATCCGGCCCGTCGGCCTCACGGGCAATGGCCAGTTTAAGCTGCTGGGCGTAGTTGTAGAGCGAGTCCGACATTTTCTTGACCTCTACGGCCTTGTTGTACCAAACCTGCACCTTGGCCGGATTGTCCTTGGCCTGCGCCGCAAAGTCGCGGTAGATGTTGCTGTTCTCGTGCATGGCATTGGCCATGGTACGGTTCAGGCTGTCCTCAACCACGGTAAATCCGTTGAGCACATCCTTCGAGACGTTCAGCGCCAACATCGCCATCAACAAGACGTACATCAGGTTGATCATCTTCTGGCGGGGCGATACAGGTCTTTTCTTTATTACAGACATTTCTTCAGTTTGCGAATAATTTGTTTTCAGCCGGTTCTGGCCGGTTCCCAACGTTTATTGCTCGGCAGCGCTGGCCGCATTTTTCATGTTCACCGTCAGCGCCTTGATCATGCGGCTGTACACGCCGTTGAGCTCCTCTATCTGGGCAGCCAGGCGGCGGGTCTGCTCGTTGATGTCGTCAATGGTGCCCACCTGCGAGCTGATGCCCTTGAGCTGCAGCTCGTAAATTTTGTTGATGCCGGTCAAGGTGCGGCCCAGGTTTTCCATTTCTTCGCTGTCGCGCATCAGACGGGTGCTCTGCTCGTCTACCCTTTCGAGCGTCTCTGTCAAGTTTTTCAGACGTTCGATATAAGTTTGCGTAGCGGCTTCCATATCCGGCGAAAGCACGGCCTGCGCGCGGCGCAGCAGCTCGTCGTTGGCCAAACGGATAATGCCGGCCAACTGCTGGGCGTCGACATCGGGCGCCACCTTGCGTGCCGTGGCGCGGGCAGCAGCCATGGGTGCGTCGGCATCGGACTCCGGTTCAGCTGCAGCAGCCGGCGCAGCGGTCGGGTGCGACGCTGTGGCAACCGGCTCGGACACAACCGACGGTCCGCCAAAGTTAATATACGTACCTCCGCCTGCAGCAGGAGCCGACTGAACGGGCTGTCCGCCTGCGGGAGCGCTAACCGACGGAGCGGCCGACGAAGCGGCTGTCGCCTCCCCGGTATTTTCCTCTTCATCGTCGGTCAAGCCCAAACGGGCGGCAATCTCCTCGTCCGTCTCATAATAGCGGGGCAATTCCTTACCGTCTTCCGTCTTGTCGAACGGGCGGTCGAAGGCCGAAAGGAAGAATACCACAACCTCCGTACCCATACCGATAAACAGCATCAGGTCGCCTCCGGGCAGATAAGTAAGCTTGAAGAGGGCACCCAAAATTACGATTGACGCACCCCAGGAGTAAGCATAATTCAGAAAGGTTTGTCCCGGCACACTGTCCATCCAGTGCTGCAGCCGGACTACTAATTTTATTTTAGGCATGATGCAGTGTTTTTATCAGGGTTATTTATTGGGTGTGGCAGCCAGCGAACGTACACAGCGGAAACCGATGTACGAGCGGGGCTGGTTCTGGAATTCATAGGTTCGCCAGGCGGAACGGATAAAGGAGATGGGGTCCTTCCACGAACCGCCGCGCACGCTTTTACGCTTGAGCATGTAGGGGTCTTCCTTGGCCGCGTTGTACGTCAGTTCGGGGTTGAGGTCGTTCATCATGCTCACGCCGGCCTCGGTATAGACCGTACTGGTCCACTCGGCCACGTTGCCGGCCATGTCGTAAAGACCGTTGGAGTTGACTCCGTACATCCCCACACGCGAGGTGATGAGGTTGCCGTCGTCCGTGTAGTTACCCTTGTCGGGCTTGAAGTTGGCATAGAAGCATCCCTTCTCGTTCTTTTTCTGGTCGCCCTCGGCCGGTTGCCACGGGAAGGGGTTGCCCTCCTTGCCGCGTGCGGCATACTCCCACTCAATTTCCGTAGGCAGACGGTAGCGCTGCACCTGACGGGCCGCCGGTCCGAGTCCGCGCAGCAGGTAGTCGGTACGCCACTGACAGAAAGCCTCGGCCTGCTCCCACGTAACGCCCACCACGGGATAGTCATTGTAGTTGGCACTCGAGAAGTAGAGCTTCATGTACGTCTCGTTGTTGGCGTTCGGAAAGTCGTTGACCCAACACGTCGTGTCGGGATACACATTAACTATATAAGTGTTCAGGAAATCATAGAGGCTGGAAAGCGGGCGCGTAATGGTCTGGCGCACGATGGCTCCGTTCTCGTCAATATAGGCCGTATCCTTCGAAATCATCACCACCTCGTCGGCATTGGTGGGGCGGTCGGTGTTCAGGCTGCGCTCGGCCGGATTGAGGCGGTACTTGCGCAGAGCGGCCTTTTCGTAGTCGAACACCTCGTAGCGGTAGTTCATCTGACTGGCATCGAGCATGATGGTACCGTCAATCGGGTGGCGGCGGTACACGCTCTGGATGGCGCGCTCGGCATTCTCGTCGGGATTTTTCCAGGGAATGGCCTTCGACCAGTTCAGATAGGGCGTCACGGGATTACCGTCGCGGTCTTCCGTAATTTTGTACGTATCGTCACCACCATAGGCAGGGTCGGCCAGACGCTCGCGGATGATGGAGTCACGCACCCAATATACAAACTGGCGGTACATGGAGTTGGTCACTTCGTGCTGGTCCATCCAGAACCCGTCCACCGAAATTTCCTTCTGCGGTGTCACGGTGCCCCAGAGGGTGTCCTGCTTGTCGAGGCCCACACGGAGGAAGCCGCGCTTCACCTGTACCATGCCATAAGGAGTAGGCTCAATAAAGGCCGTTCCGCGCTGGCCCGTCACTTCGCCGCCGTTCTGCATGGCGGTGTTGGTGCTCAGGCAAGAGCAAAATACGAAACACAGTCCCAGACTGAGCCACAGATTCGTTATTTTTTTCATACTCATAAGAATCGTACACTTTGATGTTTATTCTTCCCTTTCTTTCCCAAGTCAATCTCCATACGGTAGCTGACACACAATTCGTGGTTGCCGCTGCTCATGCCTATGCCGGCCACGTTGGCCTCGTAAGCATAACTGAGTTTGACCCCGTGGAGCGTACCGCCCACCTGCAACATCACGGCGCGGTTGGGCGTATAGCCGGCCGCACAGGTCAGCTGCAGTTTCTGATGCGTATAAACCACGCGGGCCGTCAAGTCGGCCCTGAAGTCAACGCCCTGATAACGGAGCATGACCGAAGGAACTATCTTTAGAAACGGACTTTTGGTCTTAATATTGTATCCGGCGGTAAAATTATACAGCGCCGGCACCTCTACCTGCCACTGCTCGCCCACATTGACGGTAGGCATCGTCACGTGCTGCATGGCCACGCCGGCATACCACGGCCCGTGGGCATACCACAGGCCCACCGAGGCGTCGAAGCGCGCACCGTCGACCTCGCTGGTCGGAATGGCCGGGTCGCCGCTCTCACCCACGTCGGCCTTGCCGCCGTCGATACCTTCGGCCAGCATGTCGGCCTCGGCTCCCACACTCAACTGGCCGCCCCACAACTTGAAGTGATAGGCATACTGCAGCGAGAATCGCTTGTGCGAAAAGAGTCCGATTTCGTCATTCTGGAACACGGCACCCAAGCCATGGCGCGTACGCCCCAGCTGCAGGGCAATGTCGGCCCCGGCATACATCGTGCTGCCGGCGTCCTCAAACCCCGTGGCGTGGGCCTGATAAGCCATGTTCAGGCTCAGCTGCGGCGAGCGGCCCACAGCGGCCGGATTATACTGCGGCTCCAGCTCCCAATAGTGGGCAAAGGCCGGGTCATACTGCGCCGCGGCCGGCCACACGCACAGCAGCCATGCCGCCACGGTCATCAAAAGCCGCCACGCCATTGACCGCAAACATCGGGCGGTTGCCGGAGATATACACTTGCAAAATGTCATCAGTCAGTGTCTCAAAAAAACATGGGAAACATGCGTGCAGAAGCCAACGATTTCGTCACGTCCCACAGGAGAAGAAACGACATGTCACCGTTTTTTATTGTACCGCCCGCCGTCAAATTACATAAAAAAACAGGACCCGGCCACTGCGGCTCAAAAAAAGGTTTACTCATAAGAATCTTTGACTCCTGCAAGATAACCTGCGGCATATGCAGCATGAGGACTTTTATGTCTCACTGTTCCTGCTTGACTTTCAGGCAATGAATCTAAATCTAAATCTAATTGCTCTTTACGCTTTAAACCATCTTCATAACCTCTTTCGTAAGCACATCCCGCGCACCGATGTCTTCCTTCTCCTCCTTGATCAACAGGCAAATCATTATATTGCGAATAATAACGATGTTCTTTTTTACAAATCATAAACCTACACTATTTATAAAGAAATTCCACTTAACACAAAGTTAATAATAAAAGTTCTTGTGTACTATCATTCTGAAATTTATTTATCTAAAATGGTAAATCCTGTCCATATTCTACAAAAGGTTCATTGAGAATTTGACTTTTACCATCTTCAAACAGCTTGGCTTGTTTTTGAAGTTTCTCTAAATACAAAATACGTTTTGAAGTGTCATTTATTTCCTCCCGCCGAGCTTTTCCTATCTCTAAAAATTCCTCATTTTGATCTATGCCAAGAAATCGACGCCCCAATAAGTTTGCAGCAATACCTGTTGTACTACTACCGGTGAATGGATCTAAAACCCATGCTCCAAGGAGTGTTGATGCTTGAATTATACGCGAAAGGACACATAATGGTTTTTGAGTGGGATGCTTCCCACAAGATTTTTCCCATTGAGCTATTGCTGGTAATCGCCAAACATCACGCATCTGAGTACCACCATTAATTTTTTTCATAAGCTGATAATTAAAGATATGAGGTACTTTATGTTCCTTACGAGCCCAAAGAATATATTCTGCAGAATAAGTAAAAAACTTACAGGATAAATTTGGAGGGGGATTTGTTTTCTCCCACGTAATACAATTCAATATCTTGAAACCCAATTCTGTTAAACATCGAGCTACCGAAAAAATATTATGATAAGTACCACTTACCCAAATAGTTCCGTTACTTTTCAGCTTATTTCTACAAGCTGTAATCCAAGATTTGTCAAATAAATAATCTTCTTCATATCCATTAGACTTATCCCAATCTCCTTTATTGACGGACACCATTTTGCCACTATAAACACTTATTCCTCCATTTGACAAATGATATGGAGGATCTGCGAAAATCATATCAAACTTAAAATCAAACGAATTCAGAAGTTCGACACAATCTCCTTTCAGAAGAGTAAAATCTCTATTCTCTGACTTATAATAAGCTATCGGCATTTAAATAAGCACTTTTGAGATTATTCCACCTTCAAGATCTGCTATATTGTAGAGATGTTCCAATACATCAAACGTTTCTTTCAGATTATTTTTTGCACTACGCCAACCACATCCATCGGTAAACCATACAAATTTGAAATACCCCAAATCTTTGGTTTCCATGGTAATAGTTTTGTAACTACGTGCCGTTTCATTCAATTTTGAACCACTACTAGTATAAAAGTTAGTTTCTATTCCATAAATGGTGTTCTCTCCTTTTACAACAAAATCAAATCTTTTCTCTGCGCCACCATTATTGGAAATTGAAGACAGATCTATTCCCCATTTGGTCTCTATTTCATGGATGTACATTTCTTTGAAATAATCAACGCCCTTCACAAGCCCAGCTTTACAAAGAAAACTCTCTACAAGATTCTCCATAAGATGACCACCACGATTCTTGCGTCCATTGGAGTCAAGCCCCGTTTCTATACCAGTCACGTAATCTACAAGATTGTTGACAATGTGATTCTCCATCAAATCAAAAAGACCGGTCTTCCGCATGAATTTGACATAATCTTCATTCGTGCAATTAGGTTTGTCAAAATGAAAATCAATCTGCCCTTCTTCATCCATAGCCATAATATCAAGTTCACGCTTGGCCAAAAGAATAGGAATACAACTTAATGTTTCTGGATATTGCACCAAGATATTTTTAAAATCATTTTCAATATTTTTCGAACCAATAAGAGAGTTTAAAATATTGAGTGGAATTTTTATGGCATCTACATTATTGAATACCTTATTGAAATCAATATAGTATTTGTAATCAGCTATAGAAGGTCTAAAACCTGCAAACCAAGCATCGAAATCCCTCATATCAATAAGCATTAGCAATATTTGAAATCATTATTTCAGAAACAGCCCCTCGTCCACTACCTCTTGCATTTATCATCCTCGTAGCAGAAACTCGTTTAATGGAAAACATTCTATAAAGATGGTCAAAAAAATTATCTCTATTATCCACATTCTTTGGATCTGAATTACTTGCAACAAACAAGGCTTTGTGTTTTGCAATCTGCTCACAAAAATCACGAAGTCGCATCTGCTCCATATCATCAAAACCATCTTTTGCATAAGAGGTAAATGCAGAAGTATCTGTTAAGGGACGATATGGCGGATCGAGATAATACAAAACATTATTATCTGCATATCTACCAGTTTGTGCAAAATCCCCGCAAAGAATTTCAACCCGTTGTAGAATAACTGAATCAGCTCTTAATGTTTCAGCATCACAAATTTTAGGATTCACATATCTCCCATGTGGGACATTGAACTTTCCTTTAGAATTTACACGATACAAGCCATTAAAACAGGTCCGATTTAGAAAGATAAACAATGCTGCCGTTTCAATATCTGAATTATATTCCTCATTAAATCGCTTACGTTGAAATAAAAAATAGTCTTTCCTTGCAATATCATCAAGTGAAAAATACTCAGTCTGAATTCGTGTCAATTCAAGAATCAGTTCTTCAACATTCGATTTTATTACGCGATATGTACAAATTAACTCTGCATTTATATCATTGATTATGGCTTTTGTTATGTTTGGATACTCTTGCAGAATCCAGAACAAAACAGCACCTCCACCAATAAAAGGTTCAACATAAATCATTTCATCCCTCTGTAATAAATCACGAGGTAAAGTTTTTTTTATATTGTCAAGAAGTTGGGTTTTGCCTCCAACCCATTTAACAAAAGGTTTTGCTGGATATATATCTAATCGTTTCATATAATTCTGCACATCATTATGCAAAAATAATTATAACGGCCCACTTTCCCAATAAAATAAAACAATAAAACTGATGTCTTCTTAAATTTTCCTTTTTATCAAATCTACAATATAAAAGTCAGCGCAACAAATAAATTATTTGTCACGCTGACTTTTAATCGTTTAATCTTCTTACAAGTTTTAGTATTCGTCCTCGTTGAAGAGTCGCTTTTAATAAAAATATATTTGATAATAAGTACTTTACATGATTCATACATAAAATAGACAAATTTATTTTGCTTCATTTCACGCTAAAATACGGATAATCAGCGATTTTTTGACCATACAAGCATTACTTTTCAGCTATTTCAAGAACAAAGATAGGGTAAAAGTTGTATTTTTGCATACACAGAAAGATATTAAATGAAATGAGTAACGAAATTAACATAAAGGATTCCATTTGGAGCAAATATCAGCATATCGTAGAAGCGAACAAAGCCAAAAGAAAGATTTGTGGCACTTGGAGCGAAAATGAGCCTCAAGAATTAATTTTAGACGAAACTTGTATAAATGACCCCAAGCTACCGTGGGATGAGTACCATTTATTAAGCCAACAATGGGTATCTGACTTATTCGGCAATGATTGGACTATTATCAGCACATTACTAATAGTTAAAGAAAATGATATCGTCATCGTTGGTGATTCGCTTTATTACAGGGAACGTGCTATACGAAATTGCCTAAATGTCCTTCAATGCTTGGCCAAGACTGAAATAGTAAATGAACTCCGACCGCTACCACAAATGATAAAGGAAAGTAGTAAGCCCATCTATACCAATAAAGACTTGATGAATATCTTGAATGTGAAGGAAAGCACTCTTAGAAGCTATCGGGATAATGGATTACTTGGATATACAAAACAAGGAGATAAAATTTGGTATACAGAAGATGATTTGATGAACTTCATCAACAATCCCAAAAGCAGACGTGAAGCCTTTGCATAGCAGGTATCCTCGCTTTCACACATAAAATGTTCTTATTGAACTATTATGAAGTATCCGTTACCTGGGCCGTCTTAAAAAATTTCTATAGAATTTTATATGTGTAGGGGATGAAGCATAAGTTGTCCATCCTTATCTATATAAAAATCATAATCCCCGTTTCCAATCTTTTTGAGTATGGTAGTAGCATCCTCATCGCCTTCCTGAACTAATCCATTTAGTTGCAGCACATAATCGGCAATGAGGTCTTTGAGTAACCTGTTTTGTTCCATAAGTCTTTCCATACATTCTTTGCCATAGTAGTCAACCGATATGTCGGGGTGCAATCCATATTTCCGATACACATCCGTCATTACCTGTTTAACGACTTCTTCCGTACACTTTTCGTTCTGTTTCACATCCAATACAACAATGGCATCATGGATCGAAATAACCTTGAATTTCTTGGCATACAAGCCGACTAAGATTTTACCGAATAAATCACTCTCAATCTTCATCATATCATTTGCGAGCTTTGTACGGTTTTCTCTCTTGGAATCAAGCACAACTGTATAGACATTAGGAAATTCCTTTGCAAATATCTTGGCGTATTCCTTGCCTCTTGCTGTCAGTTTCTTACTATAAAAGACCTCTCTAAACATCAAGACCTTAATATCAGAGCGAAGCAAATTCTTCTCATCCACCATTTCTTTTGGTATGGTAACGTCCCAAAACAAGCCCATTGAAGTAAGATATATGTAGTATAACACATCTGTTGGGATTGATTTTATACTTTCTTCCTCTATATTATTTGTTATCAATGTTTTGCGAAGAAATCGCCTAACATTATGAGATTCTACATTGGACGTATATATTTTCTCGTATATTGGGTAAATCCTATCCATCAAAGAGGTGGGAATATTATAGTATGACATTAGGATTGAGTTAAACAACAGAGGATGAGAGTTATGTACGTCTAACGTATATTTGATATTTGTAAAAGGCTTAAGTAATCTTGGTGTAGACGTAGCTATGGAGTATATTCTCTTATTATCATCTATGGAAGTTATACGAAAATCACCATCCAAATATCTATCTATCACCCTAACATAGTATTCGTTGGATTTATCTGTTGGAAATATGTGTGAAGTGACAAATGAAACAGCTTCATCTACATATTGAAGTTTAAGATATTTGAGGCTGTCATTATAGCGAGAATATAAGTAATCATTTTCAAGCCTTTGTTTGTTGTCTTGTTCTTCTTTGGTTTGATATGGCAATAGGCATTTGTTAAGTTTGTCATCATAGTCTGATAGATATGAAGAAGGACGCAAGGTGTATGTAAATCTTACGTTTGGCGCAAAATAATAACCGTATGTCTTTTCGTCCAAAGAATAATAACCATCAGAATGCAATATACCCATCTTAAAAAGATTATCTAACATCTTCCTGTAATCTTTTCCAAAGACATTTTGAAGTATCGCAGAATGTAAATACGCCATGCCATTATCATTATTGAGGACACGCTTAATTATGGTGTGAATAAGGAATTCGTATTTCTTGGCCAAAAGTTTTTCACGCTTTACAACGGTTTTCTTTTCCTCTTTTACCTCATCACATTCAGACATTGGAGCATTAGGCAACTGTATCTTCGGCATAATTTTAGGAGCGGATTTACTATACAGTCCGTATGTTTTTTCTGCCTTGACATAGTTGCTGACTATATCATCTATGGAATAATCCTTTAAGCCCCATATTTTCTTTGTGTAGAGAGATGTTTTCATTTCAGCGTGATATTTATAAGTAAATATAAGGATAGTTCAATATAGTTCAATAGATATGGCAAAAAGATTTAGCAGGAAAGTGTCTGACGCTACAAGATTCAAAATGCGTTTGGCGAAGCAAGGTAGAAAGAATCCAATGTTCGGTAAAAAGCACACCGATGAGACAAAAGAAAAGATAAGCAAGGCGTTAACTGAATATTGGCACAAAATTTTACCCTTAAATTGATATTTTAAGGTGTAAGTGCCGATATTTCCAACCTCCGAACAAATAAATATCATATAATCAATTAGTTATGTAAAACAAATGTGACTTTTCAATACTTCAAGACATACACATAATTAACCGTTGCTCGTTCATCAATCATTTATTTTTTGAAAACGAAAAAATATGAATGGAATTTGCGTGCATGACGTTGCTCACCTATTTTTGCGGATAAAATCTTGTGCTTTGACACAAGAATAAATGTATCTTCCAATACAAAGCCTGTTGCAGCAGCTTTATCTTGCACAAAGTTACTAACCCAATATTGCTTTGTCCCATAAACAAAATCCATCGTTTTCATTATGAGATAACCTCCTTTTTGCAACTTGCAGTATGCCAAATTCAGCATCTCAACATTGGTTTTGTATAACTCATCCACAGAATAAAAGCAATTAAATCTCCTTGCGATCATTGACGTTTGCGCATCTTTCTCACTGTTTTTTACGGTAAATGGCAAATCTATGATAATTGAATATAATGCACCATTTTCAATGGCATAAGCCTGTTCCAAAGGCAAAACATCTTCAAATTGTGGATATTTATCATATTTCATTGTAGGTTGAGGGATATTGCGATAAAACACACCTATACTATAAGTCATATCACAATCAAAGCAACTTCTACCTACATACAGTCGCAAAATATTAAACAAGATTTCATCTTGGCTGTCCGACACAGATTTTATAATAACGTTCCATTTAGACGTATCAAATGTTGATATTTTGATTTTATCATTAGTTGATACGCTGACATCTTGAAATAGGTATTTTCTAATGGTATTAACCGAATAGCCTAATTGTGCCGATAATTGCCGTAATGAAATATTGGGGCTTGTCTTAACGACTTCATCAATCCTTCTCTTTATAATAATGGCATTATCCAATTTCCTATCTATGCCATTTGTCCGAATGTATGAGCGTATAGCAGCAACGGTAACATTATTGTTTACTGCATTTTCCTGTACTGACAAAATGGGATTATAATTTATCTTGCTTTTATACGGCATAGTATCACATTTTCTTTTCTTTGGTTATCAAGAAACCTTGCCTTATGGTACATTTATCAGTTGTTATTGTACCTAATTTGGCTAAGTTGTTCTTTGTTTTATAATAACTTACGCCTAAATCACTCTCCGAAAAATCATCAAATAACCTTGATATGCTACCGTAATACAAATGCCTGCCTCCAATTTCAAGATGCACGACTTTTCTTTCCTGTTTCTTCTTTTCTTCCATAGATTCTGTGATATTTGCGAACAAAGATAAACTTTTTCGTTCAAATATTGCATATTTGCCCACGCTTTAGTTTTCTTTAGCAGTTAATATTTTGCTATCATTTAATATATGCCTATCTTTGCAGTAGATAAAGTAATCAAAACATTCACAATCAAATAGATACAGTTATGATACAAGCAATCGTAATTAAAAGCGCAACATCAGTAAGGGCAACCGTTATCGCCAACCGTACAAAGTCTGATGAAATGGGAGTAATGAAAGCCCTGATGATAGAGAATTTGAAAACAAAACTTCAAAACGGCATTGCCCACTTCACTTTCATCAAGAAGAACGGAGAACTAAGGGAATGTTGGGGAACAACGCAACCCAACCTTGCAA
>OLZB01000303.1_pt1 | contig 35483 bp, 41 predicted proteins | sample 1673421 | NCBI WGS metagenome assembly OLZB01 (sample SAMEA103958111, study PRJEB25191) | human gut metagenome | biome: human-associated habitat [ENVO:00009003]; feature: intestine environment [ENVO:2100002]; material: feces | place: Germany | collected 2013/2015
TAAAATTTTGTAATTGAAAATATTTGTTGTATATTTGTAATACAGAAAAGAACTAATAAAAGTTAAACCAATTAAAAATTTTACTACTATGAAAGCAAATGAAATTTTAGCAATCGGCAACGAAATTTTTTCGACCAACGAAAGAAAAAGCATCTACAAAAAAGAAATCTTTGCAGAATGTAAAACCGACAAAGAAAAAAAGAATCTGCGAATGAAGTTGCGTAAAAAGTTAGATGCGTTCATAGCAGAATTTATTGCAAGCAATAAAAATATAGAAAAAAGGAAAGCACTAAAAAAAGCATGGCAAGAATATGCAAAGCAAGTATATATAAATGCAAATTGCATCGTCGATGCAAATGCAAATACAGAAAAAAGGGACACAATCAAAAATTTCTTACTTGCAATGAATGAAAAAGAAAGCAAGTAAATAAAATCGAATAGGGGACAAATTTGTCCCCTATTTTTAATAAAATTTAATTTTGCGATAGGGACACCGTGGCCCCGTTTTACTGCTAGATGTTTTTAAGAACCTCGCATTAAGCTCTTCCTGAAGGCACCTACCGAATAGGCACATAACCACATCCCCCCTCTCCCTACACAAAATGAAGAACCCATCTAAAGGCTCTTCATAAAATTTTTCCAGGATATTTTTAAGGCTCCAATTATAAGGCCTATGATTTAGCCTTATATATCCCTATAAGTCTATCAAAAGCCTTAACCCTTACTTCACTATCCCACTTGCTCCACCAATATATTTCTCGAATGGTCAACTTATGGTTTTGAACTTCCCTATAAGCCTCAGTAGTTTTATCTCCACCTAAGAACTCAAAGTTGAATTCAGGGATAAGTATAAAAGGCCATTCAGGATTATACAATAGTTTACCATCAAGTATCTCTGACTCATGTCCCATATCCTGTAAGATACAAATCAAAGACTTCTCTAATTCTGAATCCCTTAATACAGCCAATTTGAATGACTTGCACATTCCACAATTAATAATGGTATTCACATAAATCTCCTTGGCTTTGGTTATCCATTCCAGGATAATCTTATTCTTTTCTTTCTGTTCCATGATTAGGCATAGGGTTTAATTATAACTATTGTAAGAGTGACTACCAGAATGCAAATTATTCCGAATATGAATAACTCACCTATTATTTGTAATAATTTACTAGAATGTTTCTGCAACGAGCAAAGGACCCCACCCATTATTCCCAATGTAAGTGTGAATCCCATAAGGAAGAAAAGGATATGAAATAAAACCTTTAACATAGTATTTATGAATTTAAGGGATATAGACCTGAAGACATCGTTTCGGTATCAAGGTATACACACAATAAGAGGGACCCTTGGTAGTGAGCCCCTCTTAGGATTATTGCCTATCTAATAACTGGATATCTAAATTTCCATTGGCATATATGGTAATGTAGTCTATTATCTGTACTCCGTCGTCTGTTGGCATTTGTATACCGGAGTTATTTACCTTTATAGTCAGCTTCTGATTGTTAAAGTCTAAATGGTAATAGGGAAATAGTTACATGTTACCCATTGGATGGTTTTTATTGGAACATAGATTAAAAATTAAGTCCAGTAGTTTATAGGTTTCTACTGGGCTTTGTTGTGTGTACATTACTTCATTAAAAGTATATCACTATGATATACTTTTAATCCATAAACCATACGATATGAGTTTACTTTTATTTCACCAAGGTAATGTACCTATAATCGAAGATGATATGAAATTCGCAATATTACCCTTACCAACCAATGATGAGGGAGGTTGGACGACCAATGTACTATCTACAGTTGAACTGATAACTATCTACAATCAAGTTAAAAATGAACAGATAGAGGGCATTATAATAGTAGATAGTCCTGATTATGGTGGTCTATATGAACAGAGGGCCATATCCACGGGGCTCAGATTTATTAATAATTTAAAGGTAGAGTTTTTCTTTAATAGTTATTCTGTAGGCGGTGATCAACCCATTGGAGAAAGTTTCGTTAACGACGACCAAACTAAAGCCATAGTCACCGTTGCTATCACATCTACAGGAATACTTACTTATAGATACCAGAACTTGGTTTCTACGAAAAGATAGGGGTATTCCTTATTATCGGGGTCATATACCAAGGTATAATCTACCCCTCTAACGTTAGCTTTCATGTAATGAAACTTTCTCCAAGCTTCATCCTTTAGATTCTTGATTATTTGTTTAAATGAACGTACAAAACCAACTCTCTTCCTTAAGTACTTCTTTGTTCTACCAACTTCTTGGTAAAACATTTCCTCTACTACTCCACCAGCATCATAGAACTGACCCGGAGTATAAACTTTTACTGCCATATAGATATTTTTATTAAGGTTCCCAAATATCGAATGTTTGACCTTTAGCTGTAGTTATTCTTAATGAATAATGTTCTCTTACTACTCTTAGCTTAGTAAAGGTTAGGTCATGTTTACGGTATACATATTCCTCTAAGGACAATATCTCATTTTCAATATTACCCTTTAATTGACCACTGAACTTTTGGGTGAATCCCTGAGTAAGATTATTTATCTTACCAGTGAGTTTATCCCGTAAAAGGGAAGGAATATTCCCGTCTATGATTACTTTCTCTATATAAGCATCCCAAACCGGAATGGATTGCTTCTCTTCATCACTGGCTTTCCTTAAAATTATTTCAATGTCGTTTAACTCGAGTATCATTCTTGAAAAGAATTTTGAGGGTTAGTATAAATAATCCAGTTATTACTGCCGGACTAACTGCCCATATAAGGAATAAAACTCCATATCTAACTGGGTTGGAGGCTTTTTTAAGAGGAGTTTCTTCGATTACACTTCTGATAAATAGGCAGAAGATAAATCCGAGGGTGTAGAACACTAAAAGGGTATAACCCAACCAAGCCGGAGCAGGATTAGCAGTCATTAAGATATCAGACATGATATGATTATTATGATGGTGATACAAATTATGAGTGTTTGAATAGTTTCTTTCTTACCTTTGGACCAAGATTCATTACCTTCATATTCCTTGTTTACTCCTTTCAAAGCTTTCCAAGTCATACCTCCACAATATGCAGAGTAACTAATAACGTTTACTGTAATCCAATGTAATAAGAAACGTATCATTTTCCTTCTATTTTTTCGATAATACGACTGATTTTGGCAGCTGCATACCGGATTATATCAGGATTTTTAATCCCTTTCTTGTTGATAGCGGCCAATTTCTCCAAATCATGGTTCAAAGTTCTCTGTGCTACCAGAGTTTTATACTTTTCTTCGTTAAAAACCTCGATTTGATACTTAGAATTGATAGGATTGAGATCTCTATCTGTCTTAATACCATTCTCGAGAGTATAAACCCCCTTTTTCCTCTCCTTAATTGCCGTCTTTTCAAAGAAGGCAGGACCTGTTACCAGTAATAAATCACCAACTTTCATGTAGTTTTGATATTAAATTTGCATATTATTAAAGTAGTCTTTGCAAGACCTTCCGGTATATATTATAAAATTCTATTTTCAATGAATGTCTTAGGTATCTGTGGAGCCCAAGGAGCGCTCCTTTTTGAGTTTAAGGAACATCTTATAGCTAATGTAGAACCCAGAGCAGTATTCCATTCCAAAAAAGAAGAGCAATGGAAGCTTAATTTTGGTGATATACCGTTTGTAAGGTCACTGGAAGAGGTAAAAAATTCCAAAATAGACCTAATATTAGGCTCTCCATCATGTGGGCATAGCTCAGTATTCTCATATTCCAGGAAAAAATCCCTGGGCAAACCCCGGGAAGATGTTACCCTTAATCTGTATCTTTCTAGTATTAAGAAGTTCAAACCAGTAGTATTTATGCTGGAGAACCTCCCTAAACTTCTAGATTTTATCCCTATCGGGGAATGGGAACATAATTTACCCGATTATAAACTTATAGTGCACTGTCACTCCGTTACGGTATTTGGTAATTCCCAACAAAGTAGGAAACGTCTGGTGTTGATAGGAGTTAGAAAAGACTCCAAAATCAACCCACAGATATTTGACCATACTTTTCAGGTTACAAAACCCAAGAATCTGTGTCAATTGAAAAGAGAGGTTAGGAGAGACCTAAATTATCGGGAAGCTGATGATAAAAAGTTAGCCATGTATCACTATGCTGATAAATCTAAAACCACTCTAACAGTAGCTCAAGTAAGAAAGCTATGGAGAACTGAGTTCAAAAATGACTACAAGTGGCCTATGAGAACTCAGAAGATGAAGACTCTACCGGGAGTATATCGCAATAGAAAAAGAAGTTACCCATTAACTGTAAGACCTTCATCCAGGCAATTCAATCCCCACGGAAGGATTATGGGCCTTGAAGAATATAGGGTGATTATGGGCTTTCCCAAAACCTTCCGAATTTATTTTGATAAGGCCAACCCAACTTATTGGTTAAATAAGGGAAGGAATACCTTAACCAAGGGCTCTGTATATGAGGTCGGATTATGGTTAAAAAGGTGCCTTAAAAAGGCCTCTATTTTACGATGACTCCCCCTCGTATATGCGCGTGATAATAATATACCTTAAACAGTATATTATTATCTATACACGTGTTTAAGGGGGGTATATGAAAGAAAAACTAAACACATAAAAGAAGATGAAAAATGTAATCCTAACCTTAGCCTTTATAATTATGGCCTTAACCATATTCTGGCTATGGAACCGAAATTCTGAATTAAGGCATGACCTTAAAAATTCTACTGAGCAACCTGATACCATTTGGGTTAATAAACCCTTTGTACCAAAGGTTGAATTCCCTAAGATTCAATTACCCAAAATGGTATTCCTCTATCAGATAGATTCTGTTCCTATCGAACGAATTGAATATGTTGATAGAGTAGTTACTATCGTTCAAAAGGATTCAACTAAAATTGAATACAATGAATTATTCCTGACCAATTATCCTCTGGCTCCTAAATTATTGCAAATACTTTCAAATAGGGATAAACTATCTATCACTACATTCAATACTGATTGTAAGCTTATTACTGAGGAGTATTCAGTTAATTACTTTCGTTATCAATATAACTACCTGGATGGTAAATTAACCCATAAGAAAACATCTTTCTTAAAAAGATTTAATCCAGTAGCTCAGTATACCATACGACCAGTACATAACTTCCATGATTTGGATTTAGGCTTGAAATACAATACCAGTAAATTTAATTATGAAGCCGGGTTGAATATCAACTATTATCCTAAACTTCGGGATAATTTAGGTCTCGACCCGTACTTAAGAATTTCATACAATTTCTGACATGGCAAGAAAGAAGACATTAGTTGAAGATGCAAGTCTTACACCCGAACAACTTAAGACATTGGTTCGGGTGATGAAAGACCCTTTCTTCTTTTCTACTTTCTGCTACGTGATAAACCCAGTGTTGGGTATGGTAAAGTTTTTGCTCTACCCTTTTCAGAAGGCAGTGCTATACCAATTCATGCTCAACAGGTTCAATATCATCCTAAAGTTTCGTCAGGCTGGTATTACTGAGCTAATCTCCCTCTACTGTCTTTGGTTAGCAATGTATCATCCTAACAAGAAGATAAACATTATCTCAATCAAGGACACCGTAGCAAAGAAGGTACTAAAGAAGATTAAGTTCATGTACAAGAATCTTCCTTCATATCTGCAAGAGCCTATCATAAACGGTCGTGCAGGGGAGTTCGGTTCTGTATCAACTATAGAGTTTGCAAATGGTTCTGTAATAGAATCTATTCCAACCTCTGACCAAGCTGGTCGTTCTGAATCTTTGTCGTTGTTGGTGATTGATGAAGCAGCAATCGTAAGATGGGCTTCAACTATCTGGGCATCAGCCTTCCCTACTCTATCAACTGGTGGTGCTGCTATAGTAAACTCATGTATTACTGGTGATACTCAAATTATAGGTAAAGATGGGCCATTCAGAGTAGATTCTATTTGTCCCAAAACTTTTGGTAAGATGGATATATCACATCTTGGGCTGAGAGTATTATCACATACTGGAAAGTGGCAGAGAGTACTTGGTTCTGTAAATAAGGGTGTACTGAAAACTTGGGAAGTTCACAATGAACAAGGTAGGGTTATTAAGTGTACTCCAAAACATAAGCTGTATACTCTAGAAGGTTGGTTACCAGTTTCAGAAATAATTAAACGAAACGTACCAGCTATCTTCTATCATACTGGTATAAGCGGTCTGGAGCAGAATCCAGTAACCGTAAAACCCAAGAAAGAGATATGCAAACCCATACCTGGTTATCCAAACTATGAAGTCTCCAACTGGGGAAGAATCTTCATTGTAAAGAATGGAACGAGGGTAGAAAAATTACCAAAACCATGTACTAACCGAGAAAAATACCTAAATATAAGGTTGTGGAATAAGGGTCAAAAGAAAAAGATATGTGTCCACAATCTGGTGGCTAAAGTATTCTTAGGAGAAATTCCAGATGGGTATGTAGTTGACCACATTAACAACAATCCTTCAGACAATTATGTAACCAATCTCCAGATAGTTACAGTAGCTGAGAACGGTCAAAAAGCTGCGAAACATTCTTATGGAATGAAGCTTGGGTCTAAACTAAAAGGGGGATTCAACTACGACTTAAGAGTGGTGGCTTACATAAGATACCGTTATCAGGAACTTGGTTACTACTATGGAGTGTTGGAGAAGATATCTCAGGAGATTGAGAATAAGTTTGAGGTTAAACTGAATAAGTCTTATATTCAACGTATTGTATCTGGTAAACGTGGTACAAGTATCTATCTTTCTAAGCTGAAAGTAGTTAGAAAGTATTACGATACCATTTATGATATTTGCGTTGAAAACGATGAATCTTACCTCATCAACGAAGACTACGTGTCTCATAACACACCTTATGGTATAGGGAACTTCTTCCATGGTACTTGGGTAGATGCCATATCTGGAGGCAACCCATTCAACCCAATCCGATTGTATTGGCAGATGCACCCTGACCGAGATGAGAAATGGTATGAAGAAATGTCTGCTGCTCTTGGTCCCAAGAGAACTGCTCAGGAGATAGATGGTGACTTTCTATCATCAGGTAATACAGTATTTGACTTAGCTGATATTAAAGCTATAGAGGAATGCTTATTCGACTACCCTGTTATCAATACTCGTCTCAAAGGTCAGTATAAAGAGTTCAACGAACCAGACCCGAACAAAGAATACTTTATTGGTGGTGACTGTGCTACTGGTAGAGGTACTGACTACTCTGCTTTCACCTGTATGGATAAAGAAGGAGAAGAGGCTGCAGTATATAAGGGGAGAATACCCCTGAACAAGTATGCCCGACTCCTTGGTGATGTTGGAGAGAAGTTCAATTTTGCTAAGTTAGCTCCCGAGACCAATGATGTTGGTATGACGGTAACTACCATACTTCAAGATGAGGGATATCCTAATCTATACTTCTATACTAAGCTCTTACGTAAGAAGAGGAAGAATAGACCAGAAGAAGATAAGTTCCCGGGATGGTTGACCACAACCAAGAACCGTTCTGTAATAATCGAGAACTTAGAGAAGGATATCAGGGAAGAGAACGTAATTATAAAAGACCCGTTCTTTGTACAAGAAGCATACACTTTTATCTATGATGGTGCCGGAAGACCTATTGCTCGTGGTAAGCATAGAATGAATAACTCATCTATGGACCTAGATTTGGAAGGTGAAACCTATTCCGATGATGCTATATTCGGTAAAGCCATCACAAATCATATCAGGTCTCACAGTCCATCTGGTACTGTAGTAATTCCTCAGTAAGCATAAACCATTCAATATAACATGAAACTTAATCCTATCAGTTGGTTCACCAGGTCTAAGCCTGTGGAATCTCAGAACAAAGATGAGGGAAAGGGTTCAATAAGTCCGGGCAGAGTTTCTCAACCAGATGATGGTGTGGGGAACTCTGAACTCATTACCACTCTTAATGGTATGACGAACTTAGTTACCCCAACGTTCAGAACAGAACTAATACCTATCATTCGGGACCTGTACAAGATAAACCCGGACGTCAGCATTGCATTGCAGGACATGTTCAAGCTGTCAAATACAGGTCATACTATTGACTTCCCAAACAATACTCCTGAGGAGTCTACCAAGATGAGGGAGCATTTAAGGAATGTATCCAAGAGGTGGTCGAAGTATACAGCCGGAATAGATGGGTTGGTAAACAAGTTCATAGTTCAGCTTCTTGTTAGTGGTGCTATATCGGTGGAAGGAGTACCAAACAAGAAGTTAACAGGATTGGAAACTATACTCTTCATTAAACCAGAAACTATAAGGTTTAAGAGAGAGAACAATGGAGTATATCACCCATACCAAAGGAATCCTCATTTGGTAGATGGTCTCAAGGATTCATTCATACGATTGAATACCGAGACCTATTGTTATGTTGGTATGTACAATGATACCGATGAACCGTACGGAGTACCCCCATTCATGTCAGCTTTGGATTCTATCGCTGGTCAGCATACTATGCGAAAGAATTTCAAACATATCATGGAGGTAATGGGTATGGTTGGTTTCCTTGAAGCTAAGATGGCTAAACCTCCCCGTAATGCTGGAGAGAGTGAAAAAGCCTATACTGCTCGTTTAGAAAGTACTCTTAGGAAGATGAAGACCAATATCGTTGGTGGTATGTCAGATGGAGTAGTGGTTGGTTACATAGATGACCATGAATTCGAACTGAGGTCAACTTCGGCTTCTATGCAGAATATAAACCTTCCCTGGAATATGAATCAACAATCCGTAGCAAACGGCCTCGGAGTAAATGGTTCTATCATTGGAGTATCTGCATCACAGAGTGGTACCGAGGGTGGAGCTGGTATACAGCTGTCTAAGATGATATCCCAGTTAAAGAATATCCAAACCCTGGTAATCTTTGTACTGGAGTTTTTTTATTCTCTAGAATTGCGCCTGGCGGGGTTCAATAATAAGGGAATAACTATCAAGTTCGGGACTTCAACTGTTTCTGATGATATTAAGTTACAGCAGGCCCGTGAATATCGGGCTCGTGTAAATGTAACCCTGTATAATCAGGGTATCATCAGTCAGGACCAGTTTGCTCGTGATATGGGTTATGAAACTCCGGACCAACCCGAACCAAGAACTCCTGTGGATTCGGATGATTCAGATGGTACGGGAGATTCAGATACTGGTAAGAAGAAAAAGAAACGGGAAGATGACAAAGACAAGTCAGACCGTAGGACCAGGGATAAAACAAACCCTAATCCCAAAAGAAAAGACCAAGACAGTAAACCAAGATAAATTATGACAAATGTTCATCAGAACACCGATGTAATGGTGTTAAGTGCGGCTCATAGCTTGATGGTATCTAATGTACCAGAAGTAGTTATTGATGCTCACTCTCTCTCCGAAAACTTCTACAAGGGTACTGTCAACTTCAGTGAAGACCCTAAGAAGTCACTGGAAAGGTTCGGTATGTGGGGTGGCACTTTGAATGTCAACCAGTTCATGCCAGAAGTAACTTCAGAAATGTTAAAGCCAAAGGACAGTGACTTTATAGAGCCAATGTTCCGAATGCTTTCTGCCGCAATAGTGGCAAAGAAGTACAATCCCACTGAGTTTCCAGAAGCAGTGCTGAAGGAATCTATGCCTCTCCTCGTAGGTCAGTCTGTTAATCTCGACCATGAAACCGATGTAGCTAATGCCATTGGAGCAGTTAAGTCTGTAGAGTGGCAGGAAGCTTACCAAGATGAAAAGACCGGGGTAGTTATCCCAGCTGGTATCAATGGTATCATGAAGATAGATGGGCTTTCCAATCCCCGTATAGCTCGTGGTATTCAGATGGACCCTCCTTCAATACATTCCAATTCGGTAACCGTAGAGTTTGCATGGGAACCCTCTCATTCCTTTGAGGATATCTGGGAGTTCTATTCCAAACTTGGTACGTATACTGAAAGTGGTGAACTGATTCGCAGGATTGTTACCAAAATCATTTCCTACAAAGAGACATCTTTAGTATGGCATGGAGCAGACCCCTTTGCTCAGCTTATCAAGAGTGGCAAATTAAACAGCCCTGCTTATGCGGGAAGTCAGTACTACTCCTTCTCTGAAGAAAAAGCTGCCGAAGCAAATGACCCAGCAAAGAGGGTATCTATGTTCGACTTCAAGGTTCTTTCTGAAAAAGATATAAAGTACAATACCACCCAATCTAATAATGAAAAGGGTGCCAGAAAGGGTAACCACAATAACCAAACAAATAAAACAAACATGGACAAAGAATTGCAGCAAGTGCTGGCGAGCCTCTTTGGTGAAAATCTTTTGACCCTTTCTGAAGGTCAGGAAGTTTCGGCAGAGCTGGCTCTCACCCAGATTAAAAACCTGGTACAGCAGAATCAGAGCCTCACAGAGGTCGTGGCTTCCAAAGACACCGAGATTCAGACTCTCAAGGAAGAGAAGGCAAATCTCGAGAAAGACATGGAGTCTTACAAGGAAGCAAAGAAAAACTGGGACGGTCATATCAAATCCTTCCGTGAGGAGACGGTGGCTGCCTACAAGAAAGTTTCCGGCGAGGAGAACGTAGACCAGAATATCTTGGCACTCCTGGAGAACGAAGGAACTACCATGGAGACCCTCAGTGCTCTGCGTAAGACCTACGATGCACAGCTGGAGGACAAATTCCCGATGCACTGCAATCATTGCGGTTCTCAGGACGTGGGCCGGGCATCGTCTATCAATCCAGAGGTAGAAGACGAGATGAAGAACGGAGACAAGTCTACTCAGGCAGTTGCCCAGGCTTTGGCCGACCGGAAACTTCGAGGAGAAAAGAAATAACAGAAAAGTAACTTAAATCTCAAATTAAATTATGGCAGACTTACACAAAGTGGGTTCCCGAACCCCGCAGGCTGTGATTTACAAAAGTGAATCGCACAAGCTTCATCAGGCATTCCCGGTAAAGAAAGGCGATACCATAGTTCAGGGTCAGCCCGTAAAGCTGAACACTGATGGTACCATTTCTCCGTGTACCGGAGCATCGGGCGAAATGTACATCGGTATCGCTATCGGTTACAGCCAATATCCCGCATATCCTCCTACGGCAGCCGGAGTAGAGGTTACGGTAATGGTCCAGGGCTACACCATTATCCATGGTATCGCCGAGGCTGAGATAACCACTACTGGTTATGTTCAGACGGACGGTACTCTCGACGACAGCGGCACGTATCCCAACTTCAGTCCCTCGGCTTACAATGCCGAGACTCCCTTCCTGGCTATAAACACGGCAGAGGCAGGTGAACTGGTACGAATCCTTGCAAAATAACAAGAAAAACACATTTATAACATGGCAGAAAAAACTTTCACTCGGGACCAGTACTTAAAGGAGCTTCCCGAAATCGTAAAGAACATGGATGGCTTCCGACAGGGAAGCAACAAGAGTCTCCCGGTAGACATTCATCTGGGTGATATGCTCCAGGAGAAATATGGCATTACCCAGGAGGATTATTTCAAAGCCGTCGGGTTCAATCCCAAAGTCGACACGATGGAGAATATATACTCCATGCCGAATCCCGAACTTCGTTGGCTCGTTCCGGAGATTGTCCGTGAGGCAATCTATCTGGGAATGCGAGAAGCACCATTCTATCCCAACATCATCGCATCCGACCAGCCTATCAATGGGCTGACGGCAATCATGCCGCTCGTCAACATGTCAGACGCTAACCCTGCACGGGTGAACGAGGCTGAGACCATTCCTCTGGGTACCGTATCTTTCGGCCAGAAGTCGGTCAACCTTTTCAAAATCGGCAAGGGTTTCAAGGTTACCGACGAGGTACGAAGCTACGTATCGATGGACGTAATGGCAATATTCCTTCGTGACTTCGGTGTTCAGCTGGGTTATGCAATGGATGCTCTGGCCATGGATGTCCTCGTAAAGGGCAACAAGCTGGACGGTTCGGAATCGGCTCCGGTCATCGGTGTAGGAGATACCACAAAGGGCATCCAGTATCGTGACCTTCTCCGGGTATGGATTCGGGCATCTCGCTTGGGTCGTCAGTTCCGTACCATCATCGGCGGCGAGGAACAGGCCCTAGACCTCCTCGACCTCCCTGAGTTCAAACTGCGTTCGTCGGGTACAACTGATGCCCGCCTGAACCTGAAAACTCCGGTTCCCAACTCGGCAGATTTCTATATTCATGGTGGAACTCCGGAAAACGAGGTTATGCTAGTAGACCCGGCAGCTGCCATGATTAAGCTGACTGCAAAACAGCTCATGCTGGAATCGGAAAGAATCGTATCCAACCAGACCGAGGCTATCTATGCTTCGCTGACGACTGGTTTCTCTAAGATGTACCAGGATGCTTCTATCCTCATCGACGCAACGAAGAACTTCAGTACTCAGGGATTCCCTGATTACATGAACGTGGATAACTACCTGACCGGTATCATCGAGTAAATCTCACAACTCAAACCTGGGAGCGGTGTAATGCCGCTCCCTTTAATCAATTTAACTATGGCAAGTCCCAAGTACATAAAACTTAATCCGAAAGCCAGTATATTCTACGACCAGGCTTCCAAGATTAAGGTTCTCCGTAACGAGGTTGTGGAGATAACCGAAAAACAGTTCAACTCCCGGGTAATCAAAGCAGCTCTTGCTAACGGTTACCTTCAGGAAGCAAAAGCCGACGAGTTAAAGGCTAGCGGTGTAAAGGCAAATACACCCGCTACCCAGAAGGAAGTAGACCTGGAAGCCGTTAAGAAGAAGTTCAAAGACCTAGTCGAGGCAGAAGAGGCTCCCGAGAAAATCAAGGAGCAGTTCAACACGGAAGAGCTGAAGGCCTTGGCCATCTCCCTGGAGATTGAGCCTGAAGAGGGTGATACCAAGCTCGACCTGGTGAATGCTATCCTCGATGAGTTGAAGGACGAAGACGACGAGTAAGCTATGGAAACGGTAGATTTTTTATCTACCGTAGTTGGACTCAATGCAAGGTTTAGGGGATTCGCTGATGAACTACCCCACGACTTTACAGTAACATGGGTATTTGGTGATGGGAAGACAGAATCACACGTTGGTGTGGTAACTGCTTCCCATCTTTATGAAGCTTCTGGTGACTACGTGGTCAAGATGACCATAACTAACAACGTCGGAGGAGTTGCATTATCCAAGACTCAGGTTATTGGGGTTAGTGAAGAGGTAAAGACCCAGTTGCCTGGCAGTATCTACGAGCTGATAGACACTTATATCCCTGAGGATATCTTCGGTAAACTTACGCTTAAAGAGAAGCAACAGTTTATTGAAAAATGGCAGCTATATATTCAGCCGCTAGTAAATCATGAAGTACCTATAGAGGAATTTAATAATGAGTTGTATTACGAAGCTCTAGAAAACCAGCTAATTATGGAATTGGCAGCCTATGATTATATGGTAGTGCAGATTTCATTGATGGTTGGTGCCACTGCAGAATCAGTTAAAGAGAGTAACTCATCCTCTACATCTGAATCCGAGTCTTCAGAGTCAAGCCGGGGTTCAGGTGAGGTTAAGCGAATACAAACAGGTCCAACTGAGGTAGAATTCTTCAACGATACTGACTCTGAATCTAAAACCTCATCAAATGTCATAAAAGCAATGCAACCAGGTGGAGTTATTGATATACTTAAACAAAATCTGTGTATGCTTGCTGAAAGACTTTCCATCTATCTACCCATTTGCCGAACAGTGAAGAAGGTAGTAGTTCCAAAAGTAGTCAACCACCGGAGGCCAGGACCATTAGATGGCCCAGACCCAGGCTTCCCTGTAAAGAGATAGGGTATGGCACGGAGGAAAAGGATTACAAAAGGAGTATGGGACCGATACAAGGCCATTGTAAATGACTTTGTTGAAGTGGATGCAGGTAAACAACCTCTAATCTGGTTAAAGAGATTTGACCAGATTCTGTCTTACGGTGAAGATACTGGTAATAACTACGAACCGTACTTTCTGGACGGATTGATTCAGTACAACTTCATAAGAACTTGGCCTTCATTAAAAGAGACTGTTTCAGGTGAACTGGACGGTATAAATATTGTATTATATGTAACTAAAAGGTCACTTGAAGAGAATGGACATCTAACCAAAGAAGGTTATTGGAACTTTGACTGGGTACAGGATAAGTTCGTAATCAATGGAAAGGTCTATTCACCAACTGGTGATACTCAGGTTGCTCAGGCACATGATGAAGCTTTGCTCTTTTTTGTAGTACTGAAGAGAGAAACTCCAGAAGAAACTAAAAAGATACTCTCCTACATGGAGAACATCGATAGGTACGTAGAGTTAACTAAGTACATCCTTGAGTTAAGCGAAATGAATAACTATGAGGATGAAACTACCGTAAAGACTAATACGACATTCAAAGTTAAACCCAAATAAAAAAAAAATGGCCGAAGTAAAACAGAACGGTATAGTAGTTAATCCATCATCTGGTTCTGGTGATACTACTCTTCAGGTGAAAGCTGAAACTGCCAACAGAGGTAACCGTGTAGCTCAAACTGCAACTTTCGAAGTAGAGGGTACTGGTGTTGCTGAGAAAAAACAGTTTGTTGCTAAACACCTTTCTGCAGATGAGTTCATCGAGTTCGATAACTCTAGCCCAGCAGTAGATAAAGGAGGCGGTACTATTTCCTTAGTCGGTAGGTCCAACTCTCAGAAGATTACCTTCTCGAAAGGAGCTGGAGATATCATCGATGCCGATATTGCAGCAATCAAGTTCATTGCCCACGGGGCCGCAGCTACAAGCGGTGTTGCAATCGCTGGCGACCCAGGTGCAAAAGCCAAGTACCACTTTAGCTTAATTCTGACTGCAGCAGCTAATGAAACCATAGAAGCTCGTACGCAACAGATTATTGCTACAGCTCATGGTGGTCAGAAAGCAACTGCTACTCTCCATCAGACTGCAGGTGACCCATTCATCGAAGTTGCACCGACTTCAGTCGATGTTCCTCAGGATGGTTCGGCAGTACAGGTTACGGTGGACACCAACACTACCTTTACGGTTACTTCCAAGGCATAGGACCAAGGGATTTTGGTATAGAGGGGTGGGATATCCCCTCTATATCCCTAATTTAATAATCAGAGTATGGCAAAAGTTAGTATACCATGGGATGACGGCTCCGGAGATAATTTTTATATTGATTATACCGGAATAGAAGGAAGTTCTGAATCCCTGATAACTTCAGACACAAACCTTACTGGAGTAGAGAGAAGGAAGACTTTGGTATTTAGGACTACAACTACCGGAGTAACAACTGCCCAACAAGCTGAGGCTTATCTCACTGTAGTTCAGATGACTGATAGTTTAATTGTAGCCACATTCTCCAACATAGTATCTATGTATGACGACCAGAAAGCTGGATATAAGCAACAGAATACAAGACGAAAGTAAACAATAAATATAAATATCATGGCAGAATTTCATGAAATAGGTAGTTCTCAGTTTACTGACGTAACTCCCACTGGTACCGAACAAATTCAGATATCAGCCACACAGAAAACTACCTTGCAGAAGATAGCCAACCTTTTCAAAGGTAAGGCTGACCCTAATAATTTAGTAATAACTGATTTTAATGATTCAGCCCCCTTTTCTGATGGTACTCAAAATACTAAGGTAAAGTTCTTTGTGGCTAATGCTGCTACTGTAGTAAATGGACCATCTAATACAGGTATAACTTCTGGTAATTATTATGGTATAGCCATAGCCACGGATTTAATGCCTACTATAGGACGAGTAGAATATTTACTATGGGTACAAGGCAAGAAAACCTTATTCCGTGGATATAAAGTGTATATATCTGGTAAAGTAAGTACCGGTTCTGGTTGGGAAGAGGTAAGCGGCGGTGGAAGTCTTTCTGACCTAATGATATCTAGTTGGTCAGATATCATTAGGTATGGTGATGTCCAAGACCCTTATATCCAAAACGGTGATACTCTAGTAGATGCTCTAAGGAAGTTACAATGGATGACAGGTAATAATACTGTTAAAACCTTTGGAAATTCTTCTGGAATAGGTATGATGTGGTGGAACGGTAATCAGAATGACTTATTTACTGCATTCTATCTCCAGATAGAAACTCATGAGATATATTTCCTATTCGAGGCTCCTTTTACCAATTTAGGTGACCACGCTACAGAAGACCAAATCATTGCCCACATTATAAAAGTGGGTAGTGCGGTATATATAGGTACAACCAGTTTGATAGGGTATACATCTGGTACAAATGTAGCTATGAATCTAAGAGGTAAAGATTCCCTTTGGTATACTGGTTCAAGTAATCCCACACTGACCCTACTAGAATCCAGTTTCAATGATTTAGCCCCAACAGCTTCATTTATATGTGCATATAATATAACTCCTACATTCAAAAAACAAAATAGTACAAGTGTGATACACATGCACCAGAATGCAGCCGATGTAGCACCTACCTCCGGTTATAAGGTGTACACCATACTCTGCCAAGTAGTGGGAAGGGTAAAACATTTCTTTATAAATGTGGCTCCATACAACTAAAACTATAAACCATGAACATTACAAAACTTGGATGGCTATACATTTCCTTGGCCATAGCTTCAGTAATTATCTTCTCCTGCATTTGGAGATGGTTGGACAATGGGTTGGTAGCTTTCTTGCTCATCTTATACCCGATAGTGTATTTCATTGCCGGTTATTTTGTTCACTATCTCAAAGTAAAGGCATCTCTTAAGAAAGAATAGGCAATGTCCAGTATCTTAAAAGAACACCAACATAAAACTAAGTTTGGTAAGTTCCTGCATATTCTTGGGCATATCATTTTGTATATTTGGCAATTACCTCAAAACCTTGCCGGACTCGGTTATAAAATAATCCTACGGGGTGAGAAAAGAATCCTAAAACAAAGGAGTACTGCTTTTTATGTGGCTCCCACAATGAATGGCGGTGTAAGTTTGGGAAACTATATCTTCCTTTCGGAGAAATCTGGATTAAAAGAGCCGGTATATGACCATGAGTTTGGTCATTGTATACAATCCCGAATATTAGGTCCATTATACTTACCAATCGTGGGCTTATGTAGTGGATTACATTGTATATTACACAAACGTACTCATAACTACTACGATTTTTGGACAGAGAAGTGGGCAAATAAACTCGGGGGAATAGAAGGTTATGCGGGCGAGTTCCATTATCACAAAGATGGTATTATCAGGACTGCTTACGATGAACTGAAGGCTTTTTACAATAAATACTTCTAACAAATGGCAAGGAAGGTAAATATCACCCTTCCCAAAGTATCCGACCTAGTACTTCAGGTAAAATTAAATGGTGAATGGCAAAGGGTAGAATCTTTAGTCAGTAACCTTGGGCCAAGTATGCAGAGGGGATATGATAAAGCTGTGAGTCAATTCTCACGTAACCTCCTTGCAATCGTAAAGAAGTCATTAACTTTGGGTATACCGCCGATGGGTGGTGGAGTAACTTGGCAACCATTATCTCCAGCTACCATTGAAAGGTGGGGACAACATCCTATTTATAACCTGACTGGTCTCTATTCGAGGTCAGTTGGGTTATATAGGTATAAATCGAGGGTTCTAATAGGATTACCAATCGGAACCAGACGCTCTTCTCAGAAGAAGCTAACACTAAACCAACTAGCCATGATGTTGGAATTCGGTTCCAGCGATGGTAGGATTCCACCCCGGCCCGTATGGGCACCATCTCTTAAAGCCGCTGGTGGTAAGAATAAGCTCAAGCAACTTATCCTAACGGAGATACGTAAAGAACTTCAAAAGTATGGTGTAAGACCCAATCAAGTAAAATGGTAAATTCTCAGGAAATTATAGAGAGGTCCATATACGTGGCTATATTAAATATGGCTATCAAGTTGGGCTACACTATAAATCCAGAAGACTATCTTCCAACCAGTGCAGCAAATGCTGAACGGTTTAAAGAAGACCTGAAAAAGATCACTGACGAAAAGGGTTTCTACGTCAGTATATTCGGAGTGGGTAACAATCACTCAAAAGGTATAAAAGAAACCCCCCGTATCGTGGTTGATTCCGAAGGATTCTATCCTGGAGATATTGGACTACCGAGACAGATAATAGAGAAAGAAGAGGGCATAGGTTACACTGCAACTGAAGTACCTTATGAAACCCTATCACAATACATGAACATAAGACTGTGTGCTCATTCTGCAGAACACATGAGACTGTTGCATCAGATTATGTTCTGGTCAGTTCCTCAAAGAGGCTACCTAAAACCATACGAAGAACCCAAATTTCTATTCACAGGAAATATATTCCTCCGGATAGTTAATTTTTATAACATGCCGGATTTGGATAATGGGTTGATGGAAAAGGTATACCAATTTGAAGTACAGGATTGCCTCTTAGATGGTAACACTCCTCCAGAGGTAATTACTCCAATAAGAGATATTTCCGTGCTTCTAGAAAATGCCGATTACACTCTGAAGGTTCCCCAAGGAGCCTGACCCACCTATACCTCCAATCGACCCTGGTTCTTACTTGAGGGTACGTGGAGGTGGATTCTTTTTTACTATCATAACCTTAATCAATAATTATATGCCACAGACTCCAAGAGTAAGGTTCAATTTTAAGAACCTGAATGTACAATCAAGTGTACCTCTGTTGGGTGTAATCAATGTAGTAGCCCGTACTACTAAGGGTCCATTCGAAGACCCGAAGGACTTGATTGCAACTCCCTCACAGTTCACTCGCATCTTCGGTTCGGAAATAGTTCCGGATGGTTCGGTATCAAACATCATGAAAGCCCTGGAAATGGGTGCAAAAGTCCGGGTATCACGAGTAGCTGGAGTTGGGGCTACTTATGGTTGGGCAAAGCCTATGTCGGTAACACCGGCTTCTTCTCGGGCAGTTCCCTCGGTATCGGTACCAGACGGTTCTTCGGTTATTTCCATTACTATTTTCGACCCGAGTGGGGCTGAGAACAGTCTCTCTATGCACATGGCCATACGTACTCGAGAGGCTGGTTCTCCGGTATTGGATGATACGGGAGTTAATCTCAATCGTCCTTTTTACCTGAAGCTGAATGTATCCACGGAACCAACACTCCGTGCAAGCATCATTCAGTATGGTGGCCGGGATGATATTACCAATATTCCGACGTACGACAGCATGCTCAACGAAATGCTGTTCTTCTCGGCAGTATCTGCAAACACTTCTGAGGGAGTAACCAATCCCTCTATAAATGTGAATACTCTGCAGAACTTCCTGGATAATGCTCCCAACATCACTTTTGAGGCAATCCAGGGTAAGGCAGGCGATGGTCATGGTACCATGGCAAATCTGGCAACCGGTATTCAGACCATGGAAGATATCATATCCATTCTTCGTCAGTTCTCCAACTGGAACTCGATGATTACTGTGGGTAAGATAACGGAAGGTACCGTGGATGCCGAGGAAATTTCCGATACCAACGTATACATGCAGTGTACTGAGGGTAATGCAGGGGCTACTCCTACGGCAGACGAATGGCTCTCGGCATATCAGGCAAGCAAGGCCTACTACGAGGCATATTCGGTAATCCTTTCTCACATACATCAGCATCTGCCTACGGATTATACCAAGGTATATACCTCTGTAGCTGCCGATGTACACAACATCTTCGAACAGATGTTGTATGTGGAAGTGCCTAAGTATGCTCCTGACACTCGTACCCCAGCAACTCCCGAAGAGACCCTTTCGGCACTGAAGACTCTGGTACAGACCATTGGTGCCAAGAAAGAAGTGGCATATTTCGGAGGTGGTATCAAGTATTACAACGAGAATGGCTCTCTCCAGAAATGCGATGTGCTGGGTTCGGTAGTGGGACTCGATGCCATCTGCGCTTCTACCTACGGTCCCTGGTATTCGTTCTCCGGTATGAACCGGGGTGTAATCGTATCGGCACTCGGTCCGGTGATGAAGAACTTGGGAGGACCTGCTGAAGTGGATACTCTTAACGAGTTCGCTCAGTGGTACATGAACCTGTTCGTAATAAAGAACACCAGGACCCAGGGTCAGCGCACTATGCTCTGGCATGGTTTCACTTCGAACCCAGTAGACGATTCGGAGAAATTCATCTCCATAGTTCGTCTCAATCTCTATCTGAAGAAAAACCTCCGGCCGATTTTAGAGAGCTACATCGAAGAGCCCAATACCTTCGATACGTGGAAACTCATTTATCACGAAGCAAAAGAAATTCTGGATGACCTGCAGACCCGCAATGCCATCACTTCCTATGAGTGGATAGGTGACCAGGATGCCCAGAGTTACGAAGAGCTTCAGATAAACAATGAGGCCGACGTTCGCCAGGGTAAATATCGGGCTCAGCTGAAGTATAAGGAGGTTGTTCCAATGCAGGATATCGAAATGGATGTTATCATCGACATTGCTGTAAACAAGAGCACCGGTGAAGTATCCATCTCTGCCCAGAATAACTAACAAATAAATACGATAAATACTATGGCAGGAGCTAAAGTAAAAAACCCGAGGAAGAAGTTCTTATGGCAAATAATATTTGTCAAGCACCCCATCAACCCCTTCCTCTTTCAGAAGGTAACTGTACCTGAGATAAGTATCGAACAGGTTGCACACGGGGATGTAAACTACGACGTAAAGACCGGTGGCAGGGTATCAGTTGGTAACTTAACTGCATCTAAGCTGGAGACAACTTCTGGTTCAGATACCTGGTTATGGGATTGGCTGATGTCAGTACAGGATATGCTGCTCGGGGGAGGTTTAACCCCAAGTCAGTACAAGGAAACCGTACTTATCAATGAGCTGGCCGAGGATGGAGTATCTATCCTTAATTCCTGGACTTGTACCGGAGTATGGCCTTGCAAGGTAAACGGACAGGACTTAGACCGAATGAGTTCGGACAACACTCTGGAGGATTTGGAGTTCTCAGTAGACACCTGCGAGAAGCTGTAATAGTGAATCACCAAGGGAGAGCTCAGCAATGAACTCTCCCTTTTTCGTATCCAAGACTATATTCAGAAGAATACACTTAACAACTCAACAACATGGAAGACAAAACACTTTATGGTAAGAAACTTACCTTCAAACTCCCCAGTGGTTACGAGGTAACTATAAGGGAACAGAATGGAGAGGATGATGATATCCTTTCTAATCCGGTAGATGCCAAAACCTTCATGAACATATCAAAGTTCATTGCAGGCATTGTAACTGATACTGATATAACAGCAACTCGATTGCTTACCCCCGAAGATGTGCAGAAAATGCCCTCACTCGACAGGTATGCAATCATGGTAAATTCCAGGGTGTTTTCTCTTGGGGAAATACTTGACTTCAGGTATGCTTGGGATGGTCCAGCCGATGGTCAAGTTCGTGAAGTAGACTATGAAATAAACCTTCAGGAAGAGTTCCTTTTCGACTACGGTGTAGTTCCAACTATGGAAGAGATGGAAGCAAAACCTAACGCTATCCCATTCTACCCAGTACCTAAACAAACCTCGGAAATACAGTTCACTACTAAAAGTGGGAAAGAGATGTGCTTCGACCTCCTCAATGCCCGCGGGGAAGCCTACGTCTTAAATCTCCCCGCAAGTGAACGTACCAAAAATCAGGAGTTAGTCGCTCGTAATCTCAAACTGAGGGTTGGTGACAACTATGAACCCGTGAAGAACTTCCGGATGTTCAGCCCAAAAGATATGATGGACATAAGGTCTGCTATCAAAGGGTTTGACCCCCTATTCCACGGTACTACTCAAATCGAAGACCCCGAAACGGGACAGAAGATTATGGTACCAGTGATGGCGGTAGATAATTTTTTCTACCCACGGGAGAACTAGAAGATGTATATCTATACATTGTTAAAGCTAATATTAGTATTGACTTTAACACTCTAGCAAAGCTCCCCTGGCGGCGAAGGAAGAAATTTATAGAAGCCGCCGAAGCATATTACAATGCCCTTGAGAAAGAGCTGCCCAAAGGAAAGTAGGGCAGCTCTCTTTTGTTCGATAAATCTGAAACTATATGGCTTTTACAAGTGGTAGTCCTTCTGCAGGACAACTAGAGATAGGTGTGGCCCTTGTCCTTCAAGATAGGTTTTCAAACCAGGCAAGAGAAGCTAGCTCAGTCATCCGAGGTTTACATAGGGATGCTAAGAATGCTGTACAGGCTAACTTAACCGCAGTTCAGTCGTACGCTAATATAGCCAGTGGTGTGGCCAGTTCGATAGTATCAACATTAACCACTACTATAGAAACCGGAGCTGATTTCATAGACATGATGACTTCAGTGGGAGCTATATCTGGAGCTACCGAAAATCAAATGTCTGGGTTATCCGAAACTGCCCAGACATTAGGTTTAAGGACCATGTTCATGTCAAGGGATATAGCTTCAGGTATGAAATACTTGGCAATGGCAGGTAATGATGCAAACCAGATTCAGCAAATGATATCTGGTGCAGCCATGATGGCTAATGCCACGGGCATGGAGTTGGGAGGTAAAGGAGGCACAGCTGACTTACTGACCAATATCATGAGGACCTTCAAATTAGAGGGTCAAAATGCAGCTAATGTAGTTGGAGACCAGCTTACTAAGGCGGCTATGTCATCAAATGTATCCATGACAGACTTAGCTGAATCTATAAAATACTCAGCTGCATCCATGGTAACTCTGAGACAGCAGTTACCACAAGTAGCTGCCATGATAGGTACTCTGGGTAATGCAGGTATTCAGGGTTCTATGGCAGGTACTTCTATAAGAAATATGGCAGACTACCTGACTCAGTCATTAACCAATCCTAACTTTAAGGGAGCTAAGGCTTTAGCTAGATTAGGACTGAGTAAACAGGATTTTGTAGATGCCAATGGAGACCTTCAAGATTTTGCCATAATCTTAGGTAAAATAGAAGAAGCTACTCAAGGATTGTCTACTATAGACCAGAATGCTGTATTCAAGAGTATCTTCGGTGTACGTGGTATGCGTGCTGCAGTTGCAATCATGCGTGATACTGAAGGTTACTTTGACCTGTTAAATAAGATACAAAACAATTCTGCGGGATTTGCTGAAGAGGTAGTAGGGAAACGAATGGAAACCCTTGCAGGTAAAATTGATATTATCCAATCTGCTGCCGAGAACCTTATGACTACTTTCAGTGAAGCCCTGGGTAAGAATCCTATTATAATGGGATTTCTGGATATGCTCGGTTGGGCCATATCTCAGCTTCGTGACCTAATGGCAACTCCATTTGGTCCATGGATAGCGGGATTTGCTGCTATAGCTGCAGTTGGTTTAAAGATAGGTTCTATTTGGATGGGACTGAGAGCACGTTGGTTATTACTGAATGGTGACTCTCAAGTATCCTTCAAAACCATGATAAGGTTAATGATGGGCGGCTGGTCTCAAGCCACTATGTCTGCTCAGGGTTATTTAAACATGGAGAGAGCCATCATAGCTCAAAGGAAAGCTGGTATTGGAGCAAGTGCGACTATCATTGCAGGTATGGCTGGATTACCCGGTTATTTCTATAATGGTAATATTCCAGCAAAAATGGGAGCCAATGGTAGATACTATGCCCAAACTGGTAGAGGAGCTTCTGGATGGACTCCAGTACCTGCTGCAATGGTTACTACTACTAATGCGGGTCAGATGACTCGGGGTTTAATGGGTACCGCTGCAGGGGCAGCAGCAGGTGCGGCATCCCGAGGAGCTTTGGCTTCTGTGGGTAGAGGCATACTGGGATTTGGTTCTAGATTACTCGGGTTATTCGGAGGTCCACTTGGGTTAGCTATTACTGGTATATCCATATTTGGGCCCATGATATACAGTGCTATTAAAGGTAACAAGTCTGCTCAAGATGAAAATACCAGGGCTACAAATGACCTGGCATCTGCTATCAAAGCCAGCCGAGAGGGTTATAAACAAAAGGATAATCTCCAAATGTTAACTATCCAAGAGATACGGTGGTTAGTACAGATGCTCGGAGTTTATACTGATAAGCTCAACAATCGGGAAAATAGAGGTACTCACTTAACTATCAATATGGATGGTAAGAAGTTCCTGGAAGAGTACCTTGGTGAAAGAGATTCAGAGATAAATGTAGCTGCTGGAGTAAACTAATAAATCATGGCATCGCTCATAGGAAAACCTTTAGGAAAAGTAGCTCAAGAAGTAGTTGACCTTGAGCAAGGGAGGATATTCCAATCTCCTCTCAATAAAGTATGGAGAGCCCTGATACTCATAAACAGGGCTACTTCTCCAATGGCTAAGGCAGAACCCAATATGATGGGTAAAGCCTATGACGCAAAGAATCTGCATGTAGCCCGAAAGGGTTCGTTCTCTTTAGCTCAGGCTCAGGACCCTTGGACTCAGAATCGTATAGCTGCTGAAACAGCTGGGGTTTCTCCTGAACAGATTTTGAAGGCTAAGTCCATAGATTATACTGTAGCAAACAAGTTGACTTCTGAACTGATAAAGAACGACATTGTTATTGCTAACCTGAATGTATCACCCGCTGTAAGTTTAGTGATTCAAAACAGGCCTGACAGATTACGAGTAGAACCTAATGCTACTTGGGCTGCAGTTAAATCCATGGGACGTAATAACCCCTTTTATTTCTACACTGGAGGAGAAGATACAATAACATTCGACATCTCTTGGTATTCAGTAGATGCTGAACACAGAGACGATGTGGTGAATAAATGTAGATTGCTCGAATCCTGGGCAAGAGCTGACGGTTATTCTGCATCACCCCCTACCCTAAGAATTCAGTGGGGTAATTCTGGATTATTTGAAGACGACCTTTTCATACTAGCTTCAGCTCCATATGAATTAACTCATTTTCAAAATGCAGCTCGTATGAGGAAAAGGTATGATAATGACCCAGAGACTGGTCAGAGGATTGCAAGTACTGTAAGTCAACCTTTTGACCTTAAGCTACTACCTAATTGTGCAACCCAAACACTCACCTTCAAAAGGGTAACTAAAAACAATCGAACTTGGGAAGAAATAATCCCTGCTAGTAAGTTGCAGTATACGCCTGGAGTAATCTATGATGGTGGGGAAGTAAATTCTCTAGAAAACTCCGATACGGAGAGAGTAGGCACACAAAATTAAATACTTATGGTTACTATCCCAGGAACAAGTCCCTATGAGGACAGTTATGTAATAAAGTTCCCAGACGGGGATGTATCTTTGGAAAGGAATATATCTGCAATATCTTCAGACCATATAATTCATTCGGTACTTGAAGGAGAAACAATCCAAAACATCGCCTTCAAATACTATGGAGATTCTGGAATGTGGGGAGTAATTGCGGATGCCAATGATATTCTCAATCCTTTCGAAGATGTTCATGAGGATATGGAGTTAATCATACCGAATTATGGAGGATAGTAAACCCATTCTCGTAAACGGTAATGGTACTCCATACCTTGCCATATTCGATGGAGCTGGCTCTCCTATTATGGACGAGTTCAATGGCATTCCCATCGGTATGGAAGTCGAGAACTTCAACTACAAGTACACAGAAGGTAAAGGAGACAAAGGTAAGTTTACTATAGTAACTGACTTTGTAGGAATAGTGGACCATCCCTCTTTACAATTCAAGATGCCCTTGAAGATACAGTGGGGATGGATATTCAGTGACAGCTCTTTCAAATCCGGTCCTGTAAGATTGGTCAACATAAAGAGTCATCAGATAGAGTTTACACCAGAGGGAGTAAAGTTTACCATAGAATTTGCTGATGCAAAGATGTTCTTGGAAGCCGAACCTTCAAAATTTGTGGGTAATAAAACCGAGTACTTGGAGGTATTCAAGGAATTAGCCTTGGGTAAGATGCCTTTAATTGTAACGGATTACTCTCAGAAAGCTGGTACAGCTCTGGTAATAACCGATAATCAACCATGTGATGGCAAAACAGAGCAAAGAGAAAAGTAAGCCTTGCTTACCTTGTTATACAAAAATACAAAACTCTGAGGAGATAGATGATGGGTTAGTAGGAGTAAAAATACTTGAATTGACTCCAGAGAACCTTTCTAAACCTGCTCAGGACCCTGATAGATATAAGTTAAAGATGATACCGGCCACATTTGCAGAAGGTACTGTAATTGCAGGTTCGGCTACATTCTTAAACAAATACTCTCAGTTAGTGGGTATAGTTAAGGCTATGCCAGGAGGTCCTAACTTTGTAGACACTCGTGATAACAAGATAGAGATACACAATGGAAAGCAGTCAGGTAAAACGGTATTTGCATATACCTATGCTGGTGGAACTGGAGAACTGTTAGAGTTCAGGGTTCAAACTAAATACGTACAAAGTATAGAAGCTGGTAAAGCTTCAAGTATAGACCCTGATACTAAAACTGTGGAAACAGAGGTAGTTCAATGTATACCTACCAACGATGACCCATGTAAGCCGGATGCTTATGTTAGAAGGAATAAGCCTGAGATACTTATGGAGCCAAGAGATGTTACTCGTATGGCAAAGTTCGAAAGGGCTATAATACCAAGTACCTCTACATGTCGTCAGGTAAACAATTCTTCTAAAAAGCCTCCAGTATATAACTCTGTAACTGATGCTAAACAGAAGATAGCTTCAAATCCCTCATTAACTGAGGATGAAGTTAAAGCTTACAATTCTCAGATAGAAGCCGAGTGGAAAAAGTATCAAGATGGACTTAAGGGGTTCGAAGATGCAATACGTTCAGGTAAAACTGATGTAAGTCTTCCACCACCACCAGATGAGGTATCTAACTTTGTCATTCGGAGAAAGGTGTTGGTAAAGCTGAATCCCATAGATTATGCTCCTAACAGTAGCACAGCTCAGTGGCAAAATCGATGGAGACAAGGTTACAATGCTTTGAAGAAGAGAACCGATGTAAGCTTGGTCATCCAGGGGTCTTCTCAGGAGAGACCTTACGGAGATTATCCTTATGACCATCCCGGTTCAGACCGTTCTAAGGTATTAGCCGAAATGGAATTAGAAATACAAGTACCAGGTGTACGAGTAGTAGCTGACCCTTTATTCACAACCATGGGAAGCTTCATGTCTAATGACATCATCGAATCGGTGAATAGTCAAATTAAAGCAAAAGCCAAGTTCGTTGGTAACCCCGATATGAAGTCTTCTCAAATCATTGAGATAAAGAATGTCGGTAAAAAGTACTCTGGTGACTGGTATGCAAAAGAGGTTGAACATAGCTTTGATACCGGGGGATATTTCACTGAGGTTACTTTTGAGAAGAAGTCACGTAACTCTATACTGAATCGAATATCTACTTCTGTCAATACTCAGGAAGTATTCCAAAAAGCTCATGACATAGCTGAAGAGTCTTATACTACGGGTGCTTGGAAAATACCAAGTAAGATTAAGGCTGAGGTGGCTAAATACCGAGCTTCAACTTGGACAGAAGAGGACAAGGAGAATCCTCAAAGAGCTGGTCGTCAAATTGTGGTACGTCAGAACCCCGACAACCCTGCTGATTATAAAGTAGAGGTAGATTCAAGAATTGACTTTCAAGTAGGTAGGAACATAAGCCCAAGAGAATAATGACCTTATACGAAATAATTCAACAAAGAGGTATAGAGGCCATTGGAAGATTCTATTCTACCTATCGAGGTATAGTAATAACTTCTAATGACCCTGACTCTCAAAACAAGGTATGTGTACATCTCCCGAGTATACTAAGAGGTGTAGAAGTATGGGCCTATCCTAAGCATCAACAAGGAGGTCCTGGTTCTGGATTCAAATGGTTATCTCCTCGTGAAGGTTCTATAGTATATGTAGAATTTGAAAATGGAGACCCAAGACACCCCCTCTGGTCTTATCATGGCTGGGCAATCGGAGAGATGCCTCCTGACTTAGACAAGCCTCATGTACTTGGGTTTATTACACCCAAAGGCAATAGGATTATACTGGATGAAAGTGAATCGGGAGTATTAACTGCAATAATCCAACAAGATATAATTGTTAAGTCTCTAGACGGTAACATAAACGTCGATGCGAATAACATTATAATGCAGGGGGGAGAAGTTGGTATTCCTGAATCCAATTCGGTAGTAGGGAGGTTAAATAAAATTGAGCAAGACCTAAATAAAATAAAGCAGACATTTACTAACTGGGTACCTAAACCTCAGGACGGTGGTGGTGCTTTGAAGACTGCTGCTGCATCTTGGGCTGGTTCTAAATTGGAAGAGACCAAGGTGGAGGATATTGAAAGTGAAACAATTAAACAACCTAACTAATGGCAAACTATAATCAACTCAACACTATTGGTAGTGGTGCCTATTTCCCGATAAAGCTTGAACAAGCCCTCGGGAGTGATGGGAAACCAGAATCAGTACAGCTGCCAGATGGAAGAGTAGTACCAAAGATAGGGTGGTATATACTCCGAGGGGATGTTGCTTTAATAAAGCAGAATCTCACAGCTATCCTAACCTATCAGATAGGCCAAAGGTTCAGGCAAGAGGACTTTGGTTCTCGAACTTGGGAATGTTTGGAAGAACCTAACACCAGTGCTCTCAATCTCATGATTAAAAATTTCGTGAAGGATGGCATAGCAGCTTGGGAACCTCGGATAACTGCATTAAAGGTATTCGCTCTGAAACCCACCAAGGAATCTATAAGACTCTTGATATATTTCAAGGTACAGAACTCTCAAAGGGTAGAAGAGTTAAACTTTCAGTATAACTTAAATAACTCTACAACAAATGTCTACTAGCAACCCTTGGCTCACCCCTTTTCAGAGGTCATATAATGACATAAAAGCCAAACTGATTCAATCTCTGAATGAAAGGGTTCCAGAGATAACGGATATGAGTGAAGGTAATATCTTCATCCTTACACTCTCAATATTTGCAGGTATTGCCGAGGTAATACATTACTACATCGACGGTATGGCAAGGGAAGCTTTCCTCCCAACTTGTCGAAGGTATTCATCTCTGTACAAACATGCTAAGCTGGTGGATTATCATATAAAATCAGCCATCCCCTCTTCAGTAGACTTAACTGTTTACATGCAAGATGGAAGTCCTTTCCCTGTAGATATACAAGTACCGCAGAACACCATTTTTAATTCAAAGGATGGTAAACAGTGGATAACTACTCGTAATGTAACTATCGAAAGGGGTACTTATACTTATAAAGTACCAGTAGCTCAAAAGGAGGCTGTGGAGGAAGTAGAACTGGGTACTTATACTTCTCATGACATTATCATAACCTTGGGAGATTTGCCCACGGATAAGAAGTATGTAGAAGGTTCTATGGTACTTACTATTGGTGGAGAAGCTTGGACCTTGGTGGATACTTTTGCTTATTCAGGTCCTGGTGATAAGGTGTACAAGGTAGAACTTGATACTACTCTCACTCCGTACCTGGTATTTGGTGATGGTCAGTTTGGTAGGAAACCAACCATAGGTTCACTCATCAAGGGGCAGTACTATCTTACGTATGGTGCAAACGGTAATATACCGGCAAACCAATTCGACAAAGTTCCAGATGTAATGACCGATGTAACTTCTGGCCTTACTCTAACCAATACTATAGCTGCTACCGGGGGCTCTGACTATGAGGATTTTGATACCCTCAAAGAGCATATACCATTAAGTATTAAGACTCTGGGAGTGGCCATCACCAAAGAAGATTATGAGGCCATAGCCATGTTAATAGATGGAGTAGATAAAGCTTACTGTAACTACATCTGTGGAAAATATGTAGAAGTATATATCACTCCAGATGGTGGTTCAGAAGCAAGCACCGAGCTTATTAACAATGTAAAGCAAAGGATGGAATCTTCTAAGGTGTTAACCACTCGAGTAAGTGTGTATTCTACACATGCAGCCAAGATTTACCTTTCGGCTGAAATTACTGGTAGGAAGTCTTTCAAATCCCTAGATATAAGCAACCAGGTAAAGAAAGCATTGTTGGACGCTTATAACTATCAGAACTCTGATATCAATAAACCGGTAAGACAGTCTGACTTGTATGCTCTCATGGATAATCAGCCCATGGTTGATTTCCTTACCATAACCGAGCTGTACTTACTGCCGTACCCGATAGCCATAAATATCAACTCTCAGAATACGGAAGAGATAGTATCAGTGCCCGCACTGAATATCACCTACTTCAAGATGATATCATTTACAACCTCTACTCCGGAATCTGATTTTGAGAATTGTTACATACAGACCGTAATAGAAAACGGCAATGCCTTCTACAAGGTGTATGCTAACAAGGACTTGTCGGGTAATGCTCTATACTCTGGTCAATATGGTAAACCTCTCGAGGTAACTCTGACCAAGTCAAAGTTCAGCCTTACAATCAACTTACCGGTTGAAAATGCAAACTACGAAAACGGAACAGTATATCAATTAACCACCCAACCGATGGGAAGCAACGGCAGATTGGTAGACTTGATTCCTCACAACTACAATATCCCCACTATCAGTTCGGATAACATAACACTCACAATCAATGAAGTGGTTTAATCCAGTGAAGACATTCTTCAGGGATTACATCTTCAGTAATCTTTTCGACCATTACTACAAAGCTAATGATACCTATCAGGATTCAGAAGGCAAGGGTATATTCGAAAGGTTCATAGATGTATGTTCTGGCTATTTCGATACTGAGGTAATGCCCGATATAGATAATTTCATGGAATGTTTGGATGTGGATAAAGCTAATCCTATATTCCTGAACTATCTATGGGAATACTTTGGGTTCATTCCTTATGCTTATGGCGTATTAACTAAGGGAGAACCTTATACAGAGGAGAATCTAGAGAATTGGGTAAAAGAGGACAGGGGTTTTCCCACTGCTGATTACCGGTTAGTTCTAAGATACGCCATATCTTTGTACAAGATAAGAGGTACTCGACGGTTTTATGAAATATTAGGCCGTTTTTACGGAGTGACATTTACTCTAACTGAAGTAGATGAAAGTACCAAAGCCTCAATAGCTCAAGCTATAGGTGATGGTTCTGTAAACTATGATACTATCTCTCACTTCGATACTCCTTCAGCTACTTATGATACCGAGACAGATTGTTGGGAATGTGTCCCAATGATTCTCACTATTGGTATACCAAAGGGTCAGTGGGACTTTATGGTAATGAAAGACCATGAGATTCAAGAACAACTATTGGAAGAGTGGAAGCTGATGAATCCCGATGCAACCGAAGAAGAGATAGAGGCTGAAAAGGAACTGATACAATCAGAACATCTCTCTGACTATAGTGATAAAGTAAGAGAAACTCTGGTAAACATTGTCAATAAGTACTTACCCGTAAACGTAAAATATTTTGAACCAAAAGACAGTTCTGTAGTATTTGAACAAACTACTGCCAATTTATATCGTATATGCTTAACATGCCTCTAATAGCTCTACTATCTTCTTTTGCTCAAGAAGACCCTAAACTCGACAATGCTGTTCAATCTTTAACCAAATCTTCGATTGAATTGGCCGAAGCTGCCTCAAATTATGGGGCACTTAAAGTGATATTCGGTATCTTTATGGTATTGGTTCTAGTGATGGTAGTAATGTTTATCTATACTATCTGGAACCTTAACAAAAAAGTTACCGTGGTATCTGAATCATCACAACAGGTAAAGGAGTTTTTCGATGGAGCAGCTAACTCAACTATCGGTATAACTGAAGCTCAGATATTGATACGTAGGGAATTCAATTGCTTGGGCCATATCATTAAATACGCAATACTACGTATAAGGTTTGAAAATCATATCGATAATAAAGAGTCGACCATAAAGAAGGTAGAGAGCCTGGTGAACAATGAATATTCCGAGTTATGCGGATTATTATCAAACTTCACCTGTAATGGTAAATCTCTGTCAAATATCTTTGAGCCTCAAGATAATGAGGCAATTAAAGATATGGTAATAGAACAGATATATATACCAAAGGACCAATTTACAATTTCTAATATGGACCAATCTGTTGGTATGTATCTAAACGGATTAAAACTAATGTACCTTAAAAAATTATAACATGGCACGAAGGTTATTGCCTATCATAGACTTTGCTCATGGGTCTGATGTGGCAGGAAAACAATCTCCCGATGGTAGACACAAGGAATACCTGTGGAGTAGAAAAGTGGGCAAGATGTTGGCAGAACGCCTTAAACAGAATGGGTTCGAAGTAGCATTCACCAATACCAAGGACACCGAAATCGGACTGTCTAGAAGAAAAGAAATTGCAAATAACTTAGATACTCCTCGAGGGGGAGCTAAGTTTCTGCTATCCCTCCATAACAATGCTGCAGGCATGGGGAATGAATGGTGCACTGCCCGGGGATTTGAAATATATACCACCAAAGGACAAACCCGTTCGGATTTATTTGCTACAGTAATATTCGAACAACTGCAGGAAGACTTCCCCACTACAGATGGTTACAAACACCGAACAGACTCATCAGACGGTGACCCTGATAAGGAAGCCAATTTCACTGTACTGATGGGCAACAACTACTGGGGAGTACTTCTCGAGTGGTTATTCCAGGATAATCCCGATGACGTGGCTCTACTCGAAGATGACTCAGTGAACCAGAAACTGGTAGAATCCTTAACCAAGGCCTTAATATTCATCGATGAGAACCTCGATAAGTTAAAAATATAACCATGGCACAGAATAATGTAACCGAAGTAGTAAATGGGATAGTACAACCGAGGTTCTACCAAGTCTACGGAGATTTGATAGAATCTAAAGAGATTATGGAACCTCTTGCCATAACGGCTGGTACCGGTCCTATTTGCGGCTTCGACTGGGTAGATACTACCCAACAGAATGTAACCATAACCAGTGTATTCAAGAAGCCGAGTACATTACCTTCTGGAGTGGCTAATATCTTGGGAAGAGCTCGTAGGGTATTTCTTTCAAATAAGGATAACACTGCAGGCCAAGTATTCAATGCCTACACCACTCCTGATGGGTTATGTCACATAGCTCCGGATGTACTTACCTTTAATGGAGTACAACCATCGGGTGGATGGCCAAGTCTAAGTAATCCTCAGAAGCTGGTGGCATTTGCTGTAAAAGCAACTCATACCTATCGTCCCGATGGAAGTGAAAATCCCCCCAGTGTAACTAACTTCACCTGTGGGTGGTTAACCTTTGACAAGGTGTATGGCCTTGATGAGGTACTTTCTTGGGATTATGAAAGGATGTTAGAACTCCTGGCTGATTCAGGGATGCCTTTCAACAAGAATGTAGATTCTCTCATAGGAGTATACTTGGTTGGATGGAGACCTGAATGGAATAGTGACCCAAGCAATCAAAGATATAAGTCTATTATGTCTTCATTGAATTACACTTTGTGTTTGGTACCTATCCATGGTCAATTCCCTGTAAAGCCATACGGAATGAATCCTTTGGATATTCTTGACCTGAAGAGTCGGGTTCAATCTGTAGAGAGTAAGTTAGATTCTACTAATATAAAGGGCAATTCTCAGGTGGTTGATTCTTTGGCTATTACCCAAGGTAATGGTGTAGAAGTAGACTATGAGTTATCTAAAATCGATACGGATAGCACAGGAATTCAGGGGACTGTAAGAGTAGCTATTAAAAGCTTAAAAGTCAAAGGGGTAACTTTATTCAGGGACTACAGTAATCCACGTACTTTTGATACCTTAGCAAATTACACCTATGATTACTTAAAGGCCATAGGTATATGGGGTATAAAAAATGGCAATGACCCAGATACTGGGTTGCCCATATATACGGATTGGGGCCTAACCATCATGCATAGAAACTTAAGTAAAGAAGCTAACTACTTAGACCCAGAAGATAATGTGTGGTCGGTAAATGGTGGATTTACTTTACCAGACCGAGCCGAGATATTAGGTATTTTATGTGTGTGTCCCTATAATTCTGCAGTAAGACCCTATTTATCTCCTCTATTACCAGAGCATAGTTCTACAGTTGAAAGGATAAGTAAAGACCCAGCTTTGACTTTAGCTGTAGCCATGGATAATATATTCATGTCAGGTTCTCCTACTGTAGTATCTACTCCCATATCTCAGTATTTATCTTCGACTACCAGTAAAGGTACTCTGAAGATGAGACTGACACCATTCGGAGTAATATTCATAGCTGCAGTAAACGTAGCAGAAACATTTACTGATATAACTTATATTACTCTACGAACTTGTAATTTGTATGAATTAGTAGATAATAATCCTAAATGGTTATTAGCTTTGAAATCCATACAAAAACAGGTAAAAGAAGACCAGCAAGGTTTGACCAGTAATCCTTCCATCATGGTGCCCTCAATAGTTCTGGGTAATATACAGTGTGTACCAGGTTCTGCCTATACTTGTGAGGTAGTTTTAGAAGCAGGCCTAACTATACCAACTCCTTCTGGAATCGACCCAATGTACGTAAGGGTTAGAATCCCTATGTATAGAGGAAGTACTCCTAATTTAGATTATATAGGTTGGACTCAGGCTCTAAGAGTATTTGTACCATTATCCATATCAGACTTATGGTATAAGGGATTACATCCCAGTATGGAAATAGAAGACTAAACTGAACCATAGTTGAGTTGGTTAAGTGGGGCCGGGGTGAGGTTAGCAATAACCTTGCTCTGGCCTTTTTCATTGTTTAAGGTCTACTGCAGCTTGTTCTAAAACCCTCTGAATGGTTTTCCTCATCCGGGAAAACATATTAACTGCAAACTTATCCCGAGGTAATTCAAAGTAATCTATAAGATGTAATATAGAAAGCTTGCCATGGGAATCTTTGATACGAGACTCAAACCATTTGGGAGGCTCAAGTTGTATCTGCATAACCAGATACTCATCGGGTGTAAGGTGTTCTTTCATGTACTGATGGAATCTTTGAGACTGTTCCTCCTTTATTCTGGTCTCATCAGAATCATCAAGTAGCTCCTTATTATTGTCAAATAACACTTCGAAAGAAGTTAACTCCTGGTTAAACTCTGCTTGCTTGGTATAAGCATTCCTCAGTAACTTACTTTTATAAGTTTGCAGGGAAGATAAGAGAATTGCTTTCAATCTCTCCTCATCGTATTCATCTTGATATTTATTGAAGACGTACAAGAACTTATCCCAGAAGAAAGAGTTAATTATATCTGGTGTGAGATTAAATCTTCTGGAATCAACTCCTCTCGTCAGTCTACGGATTAAGGGTTTGCAGGTTTTGTATAACCTATTAAACAAGTCCTCATCATAGGGTTTTAATTCTGTCAAACGATGTAGTTCACTCCCGTTATTGCCTTTCATAGTAGTAAATATATTTAACAATGCAAATATAAATAATAAAGTAACAACTTGTATGAATTTTTATCAAAATATTTCACCGTTAGTGTTCAAGTATGTTCGAGAATGAGCTTGGAGAACTATATTATCTAGCAGATACTATTGATTATACACTCATGAATATTATATAATATATGAAACCAAATAAGGTAAAGAAGAGGTTAAACTCCTGTGATAAGTTTACGTTCTCTATAGAGTTTCAACTAGAAGTA
>OLZB01000305.1_pt1 | contig 35343 bp, 26 predicted proteins | sample 1673421 | NCBI WGS metagenome assembly OLZB01 (sample SAMEA103958111, study PRJEB25191) | human gut metagenome | biome: human-associated habitat [ENVO:00009003]; feature: intestine environment [ENVO:2100002]; material: feces | place: Germany | collected 2013/2015
TAAGAACCTCGCAGCAAAGCGGACGCAGCGGGCATTTGTGCAAAAATGTATTGTACTTTGATTGTATTGTCTAGATAATGCAGATAAAAGCACAGCGTAATGGCTTAAACGCGGACAGCCAGATTTAAAAAGAAGCCAAGCTCAAATTCAGCTTTTTACGGTCTTATTAGCTCTTATGCACTAATAATGCATAGCCGCATTGCATTTTCTCCTAATAATTTAAACTGCCGGCGGCGTTTAGATTTGCAAAAGTATATTTTTGCTGTTATAATACTACCGGTCTAAACAGGCCTCAATTTACGCATGCTTTTCTTAGAATATATTAAAGGAGCATTCAAAAATGAGCGATTATTTAACCGAATACAAGCGCTGGCTGGAATTAGGCAGCGCTCAGGAGCGTTCCGAGCTTGCCGGACTGGACCAGTCTGAAATAAAAGAACGCTTTTATACCGAGCTGGAATTCGGCACAGCAGGTATGCGCGGAATAATACGCACAGGAACAAACGGCATGAACGAACGCACCGTAGCCCGCGCTACTCTCGGCCTGGCCGAATTTATTAAGGCCCACGGCGAAGACGCGGCACGGCGAGGAGTAGTAATTTCTTATGACTCCCGATTCAAAAGCCGGGAATTTGCCGAGCTGACCGCCAGAGTACTTGCCCAGGCGGGCGTTAAGGCAATTCTTTACGACGCGCTGAGACCCGTCCCTCTGCTTTCCTTCGGCGTTAGATATTTTAAAGCCTTCGCCGGCGTAATGATAACGGCCAGCCATAATCCTAAAGAATACAACGGATATAAAGTCTACGATGAAAACGGATGCCAGCTCGTGCCGCGCGATGCGGATGAACTGACGGAATTCGTGAACCGGGCCGGCGATGCGGCGGGCAGGGAAAGCCGCGGGCAGGAAGAAAAAATGACATTCATCGGCGATGAGGCCGTGTCCGCTTTTATTTCCGCGATTATGAAAGAGACGGTCTGGCAGGGAAAGCCGCCGGCGCTGCGCATCGTCTATACGCCGCTGCACGGAGCGGGGAATAAGCCGGTCCGCGCGGCGCTGGCCAGAGCCGGATTCCGTGATGTGCGCGTGGTGGCGGAGCAGGAAGCGCCGGACGGCGATTTTCCCACCGTGAAGTCTCCGAATCCGGAAGAGAGCGGTGCGCTTCAAATGGGGATCGGGGAAGCGGAGAAGATCGGCGCGGATATCGTGATCGGCACTGATCCGGACAGCGACCGCATCGGCGTGGCAGTCCGTACAGACGGAGGATTTCGCCTCATCACGGGAAATCAAATGGGGGCTCTTCTGACGGATTTTGTCCTGACCATGCGGAAAGACAGACTGACGCCGGCTTCCCTCATCATCAAGACGATCGTCACCGGAGAGCTCGGCGCGGATATCGCCCGGGCGAAAGGCGTGCAGGTAGAAGAAACGCTGACCGGATTTAAATACATCGGGGAAAAGATCACGGCCTATGAAAACGATCCGGCGAAGGATTTTATCATGGGATACGAAGAAAGCTACGGCTACCTGATCGGCATGCACGCCAGGGATAAGGATGCCGTAGGAACAGCCGTACTGATCTGCGAGATGGCGGCTTGGTACAGGACGAAGGGCATGACGCTGATCGACGCTCTGGACAGGCTCTATGAACAGTACGGATACCGCCTGGACCGGACGATCTCCTATACGCTTCCGGGGAAAGACGGGATGGAAAAGATCGCCCGCATTATGGAAGCGCTCCGCACGGGGACGGCCGGAGAATGGATGCCGGGCATACGGGAAGTGCTGGATTACAGGAAGGGGATCGGCAGCCTTCCAAAGGAAAACGTGCTGAAGTTTCTACTGGAAGACGGTTCCTGGGCGGCGGTGCGCCCGTCCGGCACAGAACCGAAGATCAAATTTTACTGCTCTCTGAGAGCGGCGTCGGAGGCGGAAGGAGAGCTCCGCCTGGCGGACATGAAAAAAAGATGGGAAGATATATTCTGCCTGAAATGACGGCGGGCCGGGATGAAACGTCCCGGCTTTTTTCTTGGAGTTTAAAATATTAAAAATAATATTTACTTTGATGGTGTTTTTTAGTAAGATAATATTAAGTACAAAGTATGAGGGATACTTATTTGGAAGAGCGGAAGACAGGGAGTGAGGCAGATGAATAAAAAATGGATCGGCATTTTGCTGGCGGCGGCCGTCGTGAGCGGCGGCGGATATTACTGGTATGCCGGATCGAAAACAGAGGCGAAGGATGATTATACGCTCGGGCAGGCGACGAAAGGCGATATTTCCGTTTCGGTCGACGCGACGGGCACGATCGAGCCGGTGAACAGCGTCGATCTGTCGGCGACCGTGTCGGGCACGCTCCAGCAGATGCTGGTAAAGCAGAATGAAAATGTACAGAAGGGTCAGCAGATCGCCGTCATTGAATCAAAGGCGGCGCAGAGCACGCTGCAGGAAGCGAAAAATACGCTGTCCAACAAAGAATCGTATTATTTCCGCATGCGGCGGCTCTATCGGCAGGGAGCCATTTCCTATCAGGACATGGACAATGCCAAGCTGGAATATCTGAACAGCCAGGCCGCTTACGACAAGGCGGAAGCGGATGTGAATGATACGATCATCATTTCGCCGATCGACGGCACGGTCATCGGGGAACCCATGAAAGAAGGCTCCACGGTGTCGCAGGGGCTGTCCAGCCAGATGATCATCGCGACGGTGGCTGATCTCACATCCATGCAGATCGAGCTGCTCGTGGATGAGACCGACATTGGCGAAGTGAAGATCGGGCAGGAAGTGACTTTTACGGTCGACGCGTACCCGAACCGCACGTTCCACGGCGTGGTGGAGAATATTTCCAAGGAAGAGCATTCTTCCTCCACCGGCACGACCACGTCCACTTCGTCGGTCGTTTACTACACGGTATATGTGCTGATCAACAGCGATGAACTGGACGGGCTGTATCCGTCCATGACGGCCCGTGCGGAGATCCTCGGACGCGTGGATAAAGACGCGGTCCTCATCCCGATCACGGCGGTCAGAAGCGACGCCAAAGGCTCCTACGTATATCGGAAAGAAGGCGCGGACCTGAAGAAGGTCTACATTGAGACCGGTATTACGACCAATACGAATGCGGAAGTCCTTTCCGGGCTCTCCGCGGGCGACCAGATCGTTGTGAGCGGCACGGTCTCGCAGGAAAAGGCGGAGGTCTCCGCCAAGTCGAACCGCCGCGGCCCGGGGTTCTGATCATGAGCCGCGCGGAGAAAGCGCCCGGCGCCGTCATTCGGATGACGCACATCGGGAAAAGCTATTACATCGGCAAACAAGAAGTCCCCGTCCTGACAGACATCAATCTGACTGTGGAAAAAGGGGAATTTGTATCCATCATGGGGCCGTCCGGCGCGGGGAAGTCCACGCTCATGAATATTCTCGGCTGTCTTGACCGCCCGACGAAGGGCTCTTATGAGCTGGATGGGAGCGAAGTGGCCGATCTTTCTGACGATCAGCTGGCGTACACGAGAAACCGGAAGATCGGCTTCGTATTTCAGAGCTTCAATCTGCTGCCGCGGCTGTCCGCGGCGGATAATGTGATTCTGCCCATGATCTACGGAAATGTGTTTCGCAGCGAGCGAAGAAAGCGCGCGGTGGAGATCCTGACGCATCTCGGCCTGGGAGACCGCGTCGACCACATGCCGAATGAACTTTCCGGCGGGCAGCGGCAGCGCGTGGCCATCGCCAGGGCGCTCGTCAATGATCCGTCCATCATCATGGCGGATGAACCGACAGGCAATCTGGACAGCAAATCCACAAAGGATGTGATGGAGATTTTTTCCGAACTGTATCAGTCCGGGAAAACGGTGATCCTCGTCACCCATGAGCTGGATGTGGCGGGGTACGCCGTCCGCCATGTGATCCTCTCCGACGGGCATATCAGCAAAGACGTAAGGGGGGCGCTGCCATGACAAACATCTATTGGGAAAGCGTCATCATGGCGTGGGAATCTATCGCCGCCAGCAAACTGCGGTCTTTGCTGACGATGCTCGGCATCATCATCGGTGTGGCGGCGGTCATCGCGCTCATGTCCATCGGGTACGGCGTCCGGCAGGATATTGAAAATAATATTTCCAGCCTCGGCTCGAATCTGCTCACCGTGAGCCCGGGCACGAGCAGAAAACCCGGCGTCCGCCCGGCGGCGGGCTCCATGGAGACGCTCACATACAAGGACTATCTGGCCGTGAAAAATCTGCCCAATATTGCTTACAGTTCGCCCATGGTCCGTTCCAGTTACGTCGTCGTGGCGGGAAATAAAAACTGGACGACCCAGGTATACGGCGTGACGGCGGAATATAAAGACGTGGCCAGCCTCGGCGTCTCGGAAGGCCGCTACTGGACGCAGCAGGAATTTGACGGAAGAGAACGGGTGGCCGTCGTGGGGAAGACCATCGCCGACAATCTCTTCGGCGGGGAGAGCCCCATCGGTCAGAAGATCCGCATCAATAATGATCCCTTTACGGTGATCGGCGTTCTGGAAGAAAAAGGCTATTCTTTCCAGGACCAGGACGACAGGATCCTCTGCCCCTTCACGACAGTGCAGGAACGGATGATGGGCATCACCTATATCAATTCCATTTCTCTCACCACCGTATCGAGCGGCGTCATGTCGCAGGCGGAAACGGATATCACCAATCTGCTCCGCACGAGGCACCGCCTCGCCGCGGGCGCGGAAAATGATTTCAGCATCAGCAATTCGCAGGATATTCTGGAGACCATGGAAAGCACGACCCAGTCGCTCACTATTTTCCTCGGAAGCATCGCCGCTATTTCCCTGATCGTCGGCGGCATCGGCATCATGAATATCATGCTCGTCTCCGTGACGGAGCGGACAAAAGAGATCGGGATACGTAAAGCGCTGGGGGCGACATACCGGATGATCATCATGCAGTTTCTGATCGAGGCGGTCACCATCAGCATCGCCGGCGGGCTGATCGGCGTGATCTTCGGCATCGCCTTCTCGCAGCTCATACCGCACCTGATCGAGATGTCCACCGTGCTCACCGCCGGGCCGATCATCGGCTCCTTCCTCTTCTCCGTCGTGATCGGGCTCGTATTCGGACTGTATCCCGCGCAGAAAGCGGCAAAACTGAATCCCATCGACGCGCTGCATTACGAATGAACGGGCAGCGAAAAGCAGCTTCCTTCGGGGAGCTGTTTTTTGTCTGCGCTTTTTTTGAAAAGAGCGGAATTTTTGCGGGTACGCTGCCGTTTTTACTGGAATGAAACCAAGATTTATTGTAAAATATCATCCATGAGATAAGTGCGCCCGGAGAGGGTGCTTCCTGTACCGGCTGCGGAAGCGCAGCGGAAAAATTGCGTAACGGAGGAGAACGTATGGATTTCAATTTGGATCCGAAACAGAAAGAATTGGTGGCTCTGGCAAGAGAGATTTCCCAGAAAGAGATCGCTCCGCGCGCGCTGGAGATCGATAAGACCGGAATCATGGATGAGACGCTGCTGGACATTCTGAAATCGTCCGGCATGACGTCCCTGTCCGTGCCGAAGGAATACGGCGGCGCGGGACTGGATCTGCTTACCTGCGCGCTCATCGCGGAAGAGCTGGGCAAGGGCTGCGCCGGCGTGGCGACGATCTGCGCCGCCAATGCCCTCGCATCCTATCCGATCCTCATCGGCGGAAACGAAGCGCAGAAAGAAGAATTCTGCACGAGCCTCCTCAACGGCGGCATGGCGGCTTTTGCCCTGACGGAACCGTCCGCAGGCTCTGACGCAGGCGCTGTATCCTGCCGGGCGAAAAAAGTCGACGGCGGCTATGTGCTGAACGGCACGAAATGCTTCATCACCAACGGGCCCATCGCGGACAAGATCACCCTCTTTGCCAATACCCGTGAAAGCGGCGGCGTCCGCGGCCTGACGCTGTTCCTCGTGGACGCGAAGACGCCGGGATTCTCCGTCGGCAAAGAAGAAGATAAAATGGGCATCCGCGCGTCGGCCACGTCGGAACTGATTTTCGACGACTGCTTCATTCCGGAATCCTGCCGCATCGGCAGAGAAGGCATGGGCTTCCGTCTGGCCATGCAGACCCTCGATACGTCCCGCCCGATCGTAGGCGCCGTATCCGTGGGCATCGCGCAGGCGGCGCTGGAATCGGCGATCCATTACGCGCACCAGAGAAAGCAGTTCGGCGTGAAGATCTCCACCTTTGAAATGGTGCAGGAACTGATGGCCGATATGATCATGAAGACAGAAGCGGCCCGCGCGCTGGTGCACAAGGCCTGCTGGCTGCACGATACGGGAGACAAGGACGCGCCGAGAGTGGCGGCCATGGCGAAATGCTACGCTTCCGACGTGGCTATGGAAGTCACCACGAAGGCTGTGCAGGTCATGGGAGGCAACGGTTATTCCCGTGAAAATCCGAATGAAAAATACATGCGCGACGCGAAAGTCATGCAGATCTACGAAGGCACGAACCAGGTGCAGCGCATGGTCATCGCGAACGCCACTGTCTATTGATCGGTTTGCGTGAAAGATTTTGCGGTGATATAATATTTGCCATACAGCGATGAAGAAGAGGAGATCTCTTGAGATCCATGCAGAGAGCCGGCGGGAGGTGCGAGCCGGCGGAAATGGGAGATCATGTTCGCTTTGGAGCGTTCCGCCTGAAATCCGGTAGGGCGGACGGCAGCCCCGTTACGGCTTCTGAGTACTAAATCAGGGTGGTACCGCGGAACTATTTCCGCCCCTTCATGGGGCGGATTTTTTATTTTCAGGGACAGAGTCCCGATGTGTAGGAGGAATTCCGCATGGAAAAAACATTGGAAGAACTTCGGCAGGAAGCGGGAGAACTGCTTGCCGCCATGGAGAACGCGCAGCCCGCTGCGGCGGAAGCGCTGGCAGAATGGAAAGGAAAACTGGAAAGCGTGCTGAGCGCCGTGAAAAAGCTCGGGAAAGAAGACCGCGCCGCCGCGGGCGATGTGGAAAGCGCGCTGAATAAAGGCATGGAGACGCTCATGAAGAAAGATCTGGAGCTTTTGAAGCAGGATGCGGTGGCCCGTCTGTCCGCGAGCGCCGACGAAAAGGAACTGCTCGACGCGCGGATCGCTTTCCTCGGTAAAAAAGGCCGCCTTACCGCGATCCTCCGGGGGATGAAAGACCTCTCCGCGGAAGAACGGCCCGTCATGGGGGCGCTGGCGAATACGGTGCGTGAAGAGATTGAAGCGCTCGAAGCGAAAAAGAAAGCGGAATTCAAGGCAGAGAAGCTGGCCCGCCGCATCCGGGAAGAATGCATCGATATCACCCTGCCTGCGCGGCATCATCAGAAAGGCCATATCCATCCGCTGAATAAGGCGCTTCACCTCATCATGGAGACTTTCATGAATATGGGATACTCCGTGGCGGAAGGGCCGGAGATCGAAGAAGATTACTATAATTTCTACTGCCTGAATCTGCCGAAAGATCATCCCGCCAGAGACATGCAGGATTCCTTCTACCTCACGGAAAATATGAATTTCCTGCTCCGCACGCATACTTCTCCGGTGCAGGCGAGAACGCTGCAGGGGCATGAGCCGAATTCCCCGATCCGCATCATCGCGCCGGGCAAGGTCTTCCGCTGGGATAATGACGCGACCCATTCGCCGGTCTTCCATCAGGTGGAAGGTCTCGTCGTGGATAAGGGCATCAAATTTGCCGATCTGAAAGGAACGCTGGAGATCTTTCTGAAAGAAATTTTCGGCTCCGATACGAAGATCCGCTTCCGCGCGAGCTACTTCCCCTTCACAGAACCGTCGGCGGAAGTCGATATTTCCTTCGCTTCCCGTATGCACGGCGAAACGAATGCCGACGAATGGCTGGAGATCCTCGGCTGCGGCATGGTGCATCCCCGCGTGCTCTCGTTGAACGGATACGACCCCGCCAAAGTGAGCGGCTTCGCTTTCGGCATGGGCGTGGAACGCATCGCCATGCTGCTCTACGGCATTGATGACCTTCGTCTTTTCTATGAAAATGACATGAGATTCCTGAAACAGTTCTGATCGGGAGGGACTATAGATGAATGCTTCTTTGAAATGGCTCAATACTCTTGTGGATATCAGCGGTCTTGACCCGGAAGAAATGGCGGAAACGCTCACCGTGGACGGGATCCCTGTGGAACACGTGATCTACCCCGGCGAAGGCATCCACGGCGTCGTCACCGGGAAGATCCTTTCCGTGAAGAAACATCCTGACGCGGATCACCTTGTGGTGTGCCAGCTCGATGTGGGACAGGAAGCGCCGGTGCAGATCGTGACGGGCGCGGCGAACATAAAGCCCGGCATGTCCGGCGTGATCGTCCCGGCGGCTCTTCATGGCGCGCGTGTCCCGGCGAAGCACGATGCCTCCGTTCCCGGCGGCTACAAGATCGGCGAAGTGAAGATCAAGAAATCCAAGCTCCGCGGCGTGGAATCGGCAGGTATGATGTGCTCTGCGCCGGAGCTCTGCCTCGATCCGGTGCTCTTCCCGGGCGCGGATAAAGAAGGGATCATGATCCTGCCGCCGGATACGCCGGTGGGCGTGGATTTCACGACCCTTTTCGGCCTGGACGACATCATTTATGAATTTGAACTCACCGCGAACCGGGCGGACTGCTTCAGCATGATCGGCATCGCGCAGGAAGTGGGCGGCATTTTCCGCCGGAAGATCACTCTCCCAGAAGTGAAAGTCGTCGAAGAAGGCGCTCCTTTTGAAGGCAGAGGCACCGTCAATATCGCGGAGCCCGGCTGCTGCAGCCGCTTCTGCGGACGCCTGCTGGAAAATGTGAAGATCGGTCCGTCCCCGGAATGGATCGCCGACCGTCTCCGCAGCAACGGCATCCGTCCCATCAACAATGTGGTCGATGCGGCAAACTATGTCATGCTGGAATACGGCCAGCCGCTCCATACCTATGACTATGACAAAGTGGCGGGGCACAATCTGACCTGCCGCCATGCGGAAGAAGGGGAACATTTCACCACCCTTGACGGGCAGGAACGCGTCCTCTCCGCGGCGGATCTCGTCATCTGCGACGACAATGGCCCGGTGTGCATCGCCGGCGTCATGGGCGGCCTCGACTCGGAAGTCACGGAAGAAACGAAGAACGTCTTCCTTGAAGCGGCCGTATTTGACAGCGCATCCATCAGAAGAACGTCCCGCCGCCTCGGCCTCCGCTCGGAAGCATCCGGACGCTATGAAAAAGGCGTCAATCCCGTTCGTTCCTCCGAAGCGATCGACCGCATCGCTCAGCTTCTTCAGGAGCAGGGGGCGTGCACCGTCGCGCAGGGCATGCTCGACTGCTGGCCGGAACCGAAAAAGCCGCAGATCATCGTTTCTTCCGTGAAGGAGATCAATGACTACATCGGCATCGATATCTCCGCCGAAGAAATGACGGATATCCTGACGCGGCTCCACTTCGGTGTGGAAGAAGAGGAAGGCAAACTCACCGTGACCGTCCCGGATTTCCGGCTCGATCTCGAAGGCATGCCCGATCTGGCGGAAGAAGTGGCCCGTGTGTACGGCTACTCCAATATCCCGATCACCACGCCGTGGAGCGCCATCGCGCAGGGCACCATGCCGAAAGAAAAGACCGTCGTCATGAAGATGCAGGCAGCGCTCATCAATGAAGGCCTCTCCGAAGTGGAGACCTACAGCTTCATGGACAAAGCGTCCCTCTCCGACCTGAATTATCTCGAAGGCGACGAGGTCTACAACGCGATCCCCATCGTCAATCCCATCTCCGAGGAATACCCGGACATGCGCACGACTCTTTTCCAGGGACTGATGCGCGTGCTGAAATACAATCTCTCCCAGAGAAATGAAGAAGTGCCGATCTTCGAAGCGGGCGTCGTCTACCATCCAAAAGCGCTGCCCCTCACGGAGCTGCCTGTGGAAGAGCTCCAGGTGAGCGGCCTCCTCTGCGGATGCCCGGAAGAAAAAGGCTATCCGAATGACCAGCGGAGCTATGATTTCTACGATGTGAAAGGCATCGTGGAGAATGTGCTCTCCGCCCTCGGCATTGAAGGATACTCCGTCCGTCGCAGCGCGTACCCCGTATTCCATCCCGGCGTGTCCGCCGAATTTGTGAAAGACGGGGAAGTGCTGGCCGTCTTCGGCGAGCTCCACCCGGCGGCCGCGGAAAAGTGCGGGCTGAAAAAGACCGTGTACGGATTCTTCTTCTCCGTTCCCGTGCTGACCCGCTTCTACAATGACGGCGCGGATTACGAGAAGATCGCCAAATTCCCCGCCAATGACAGGGACATCGCCGTCCTCGTGCCGGAAGAACTGACCAATGAAGAAGTGGCGGCCGTGATCCGCCGCGCCGGCGGCCCGTGCCTCGAGTCCGTCCGCCTCTTCGACCTCTATCAGGGCGAACAGGTGCCGGAAGGCAAGAAGAGCATGGCCTACGCCCTGTCCTTCCGCGATCCCGCGAAGACCCTCACCGACAAAGAAGTCGACGCGTGGATGGCAGACATCGTGAAGGCGCTGGAAGCCATCCGCTGCGCGCTCCGCTGAGCCGGATGCCGAATAGACAGAAAGAGACCTCTTCGGAGGTCTTTTTTTGTGCGCCCGATTTCTGCGGGAGAGGCCGCGCTTCACAGACCGGGGCGCCGCGGAAGGGAGCGGGGTGGAATGACGCAGTGCCTTTAGGAAAGAGGCGGGAAAAATTTTGCGGGAAAATCCTGCTGTTTTTCTAATATCGATAGACACGGATTGCTAAACTGGGGGGGGCTGTAGTAAACTAAAAGCAAAATCCCTGTCACCGGCCTGTCAGCCGGAAGAAAATAGTTGGAGAGCGATCCTATGAAAAAAAAAGTATGTCTGCTGCTGGCGCTGGCCGCGGCGGGAAGCACCGCCATGGCCCAGTCGCCCATTCCCACCTTCGACAAAGAAGCGGTCACCACCTATCCGTACAACCGCACCGGCGAAGAGACCGTCGTCGCCGAACCCGGCTTCCGCCCCGGCAATACGGGCACCGCCGAAGCGCCCGCCTTCTACGTGCGGGAGATCGTCCTTACGGGCTTTGCCCTGCCCGACGGGGAAGGCCGCCTCGCCGCCATCCTTGATCGGTACACTCACCGGAGCGTGGAGGCTTCCGAGCTTCCGGCCCTCGCCGCCGATATCACCGGCTACGCGAAATCCTGCGGCTACCCTGTGGCGCAGGCCGTCGTGCCTCCGCAGGAAGTGAAAGACGGCCGCCTGGAGATCAAAATGTACGTCGCCTCCTACGACGAAGTGAAGCTCGCGGCCAATACGACCGACGTGGCCGACTCCGTCCTGGAAGGATACCTGCACACGATGAAGCCCGGCGGGACCATGACTGACCGCACGCTGGAAGCGGCGGTGAACAACCTGAACGACCTGCCCGGCGTCATGGCCCGCGCCGTCCTCCGCCCGGGGAGCGCCCCCGGCACGACCTCTGTGGATATCGAAGCGGCCCGCCGCCCCGTGTGGAACAACTACGTCTTCGTCGACAATGGCGGCGGCTACTATTCCGGCCGCTACCGCTACGGCTTCAATACGGAGATCAATAACCCCGGCCATCAGGGCGATAAGATCGTCCTTTCCGGCACATGGTCCAGCCACGATGTGGAAAACTACGCGGCCCGGTATGAACTGCCCGTCGGACGGGACGGCACCCGTCTGGGCGTCGCCTACAGCCGCAGCGAATACGAGCTCCACACGAACGGCTTCTACGACTCCCTCGGTCGTTCCGAAGGCATCAGCCTCTACGGTCTCACGCCTCTCTACCGCGACCGCTCCGACCGGGTCACCTTGATCTACGGCTACGACCACCGGAAGATTACCAATAAATACCGCTTCCATGTGGATATCGGTACCATGCGCAATGAAAAAGACGCCGACGTATGGCACGTGGGCATCTCCGGCAGCCAGTACCTGCCGAATGAGTTCCTTCAGTACGACCTTATCTACTGGTATGGAAATATGGACGCCGAAGACGGGGCGTTCATCGACGGCGCTTACCACAAACTCACCGGCGACCTGCTGAAAGTCTGGTACGACGGCCCGTGGAACTACCGCATCCGCACGTCGTGGCAGCTCGGCAGCCGCGCTCTCGACGGGAGCGAACAGTTCTACCTGGGCGGCATGAACGGCGTCCGCGGCTACGGCAACGGCGACGGCTACGGCGACTCCGGCTGGCTCGGCACCGCCGAAGTGCGCCGCGCCACCGGCATCGAAGGGCTCGAAGCGGCCCTTTTCGTCGACGCGGGCTATGCGAAAGGCCGCGTATGGGACAGGAGCGAGCGCCTCTACAGCTGGGGCGTCGGCCTCCGCTATGCCATGCCGAACGACTGGTACGCCCAGCTCGACTACGCCCGGAAATTCAACGCCCGGCCTGACCTGACGGAGCCCACCGACCACGACGGCCGTGTATGGTTCCAGGTATACAAGATGTTCTGATGTATGGATAAGGAAGGAAAGACCATGAAATACAGAAACATTCTCAAAAAACGCATTCTCGCCGGTCTCCTCGCGGGGGCGGCCGCATGCGCCGCCGCGCCTGCCCTTGCCGCGTCCGGCGTCGTTCCCAATACCCAGCTGCCGCAGGACGGAAACTTCGTCGCCGGCAGCGGAACCATCGGCGCTCCGTCCAATGGGCAGATGACCATTACGCAGAATACACAGAACGGCGTCATCAAATGGGATAGCTTCAATGTCGGCGCCAACGCTACAGTTAATTTTGAAAAAGGCGAGAGTTATAATGGGGGAGACCGTTTTAATACGCTGAACTACGTCAATCAGGCAAACGGGATGTCCCAGATTTACGGCGCCATCAGTGCGGCGGAAGGTAATATCTACATCGTCAATCCCGCCGGCGTAGAAATCAGCAACTCCGCCCAGATCAACGTAGGCAGCCTCTACGTGTCCAATAGAAATATGACGGACGACGTATTGAAAGGTGTTAATGACAGCACGGATATTACAAAGCTGATTCAATCACAGGCCATGAATGAAAATCCTGATGCCGTTCTCATGAGCCTCGGCAATGTCAATGCTGACCACGTGACCTTCGACGGCAATCGCATCGTCATCGATACGGAACGCCTGAAGACCGGCGACGAGAAGATGGCCGCGGGGAATATCAAGGTCAATACCACCGATGCGGGCAGCGTGGTCATCGGCTACGACGCCTATGACAAAGAGAATGAGACTTACGCGGGGAAAGATAAGAAGATCTCCGACCTGGCTACCGTCATGGAAAACGGAACCGCCGTCATCGACCTCAAAGGCTACATGTGGGTGGAAGACGTGGAGCAGCTCCAGAAGATCGATACCAACCTCGGCGGCAATTACGCCCTCCGCAACAGCATCGACGCCACCGCCACGCAGGACTGGAACGACAAGAAAGGCTTTAAGCCCATCGGCATTGACAGCACTGGAAAGGTGATTGTCGAAAATAGTAAATATGGTTTCCATGGGAATTTCGACGGTCTTAGCTATAATATTTTTAATCTGAATATCAACAGGGCAGATGCCGTCAATGTTGGTCTCTTTGGAGTGCTTCATGAGGCGGAGATCAATAACGTCACCTTCGTCGGCGGCGCTATCACAGGCGGCAATGTCGTGGGCAGCCTCGCGGGCGCAGTGCTTGGCAATACGCACGTAAATAATGTCATGAACAGCGCCTCCGTGACAGGCGGCGCGGATGTAGGCGGAATCATTGGCTACAGCGGCGATGAGATCGATCAGGTGGAGGACAGCGATAAGCCGATAACGGTCGGCAGTGCGGATGCGCATTTTTCCAATATGGTCAATACCGGCACAGTTGTGAGCAGTGGCACTTCTGACGGGAATGGTGGAACGATCAGCGATGCAGGCGGCCTTATCGGTAATCTGTATCAGGGAACACTTGATGGTACGAGCTACAATCTGGGCAGCGTCACTGGCGAGGGCCACAACGTGGGCGGCCTCGTCGGCCATGCCTATGCTTCAAAGCTCGGCGATGGCACGAATCTCATCTACAACCGCCTCGACGTCACCGGCGCGTACAACGTAGGCGGCATCGTCGGACAGATGGAAGGCACCACGGTGCAGAATGCCGAAAACAGCGGCAATGTATTGGCCAATAGACAGGTGACGGGTACATATATTTATCATACAGATCATTCCAGTACGGGTACGAATAGTGATGGACTGGCGGAAGTTGATGTTTATATCGCCAATGCAGGCGGCATTGCAGGCAGTGCGTCTGGGAACAGCACGATTACAGATGTACTGAATACGGGCAACGTCAGTTCTGCATCTAAGACGTTTACAGAAACCGTCACTAATGTTAATGGTAATGATACGAAAGATGTAACATCTACTTATTACACTGCGGGAAATGTAGGCGGTATCGTGGGGAGCGCCGTCAACACGAATATCACCAATGCCACGAACCGGGAGAATGAGATTCGCGGCGCGCACAATGTGGGCGGCATTGCAGGCTATTTTGCCAATAGTGAGAGTGCGCCAGCAAATGACAAATATGTAGTGACCAATGGCGTCAACGACGGCGGTGATATCATGGCCACCGGCGCATGGAATGGACAAATTCAGAATAATATTCCTGTATTTATTAAAGAAACTATCAGAGGCAGCGGCAGAGAATCGTTTACCGTTGGCAATATGGGCGGCATTGTCGGCTACATGGACGGGAATAACGTATACATCGCGTCCAGTGCGAACCGCGGTACGGTCCATACTTTGGAGCCGGAGAATCCGGAATTTGTAGGGAGTGCAAGCAAAGCGGCCAATGCGGGCGGCATCGTCGGCAAAATCGACCGGAGCAACGGAAGTACGCTGAACGTTGATACGTTAAAAACGGATTATTCAAAAGCTGCTGTGTCGAACAGCTACAACACGGGCGACGTCATGGGGTACACCGGGATCGGCGGCATTGCCGGCATGATGTACAATGGTGAAATCGCCGGTTCCTACAATCTGGGCTACCTTCGTACGACCCGGCAGTCAGATACTAAAACGGATGGTTCGATTGATCCCATCAACATGGGCGGTATCGTAGGCGATACCACGGAAGAGTCTTCGGCGTGGGCCCTGTTGTACGATGTGTACAACAAAGGCCAGATTGGCGATAAAAACTACGACTATTTCGGCCGTCACGTGGGCGGCATCGTGGGCCGTCTCTCCGGCACCGTGGAAAAAGCCTACAATACCGGCGCCATCTACAATGGCTACAACGTGGTTGGCGGCATCGCCGGATGGATGTATACGGGCAGCATCAACAATGCATTCAATACGGGCAATATCACTGTCGTTAATAATAATCATAGTGCATCAAGTCAGGTCGGCGGTATCGTTGGTGCGGCGGACGTGTCGATTGCAAATATTACGCTGAGTAATGTATATAATCTGGGAACACTCCGGAGTTTTTGGGTGCACAAGGACGATGAAAAATCTCACAGTTCGCTCGGAGGAATCATTGGAGATGTATATAGATATAATTCTGCTGGAGGGGATCATCCATTTAATGGAGATCATGTAACTATCAAAAATGCCTACACCACTGGTAATTTGTATATTGATGATGCAGAGAACGGGGGAAAGATAGGAAGTATCTGGGCAAATGCTGGTAGTGGCCATTTTGAGGTGGAAAATACGCATTATATCCAGCCGGATACTCAGTTGGGTGGTACCTTTGCGGATTTGGAGGCTGCAGGAAAGAACAACGCTAATTACGTAATCAATTTTGCTGAGAAAGATCAGAAGGACCGGTATCACTTTGATGACGGTATTACAGCTCCTGATACAACCATAAATGGCGGAAATGTAGAGGAGGAGGGGTTCGCATGGCGAATTTATGCGGGTTCTACGCCAATCCTGAATGCTTTCCTCCCGAATGCGGAAGATTATTTCTCTGGTGAAAAAGAAGGCATCGAACTGAATTTGAATGGCATCGGCTCCATCCAGTACGGCACGGCCTACGATCCGCTCCTCACCATTGTTAAAGCAAACGGCCAAAAGGACAATTTAGATTTTGATTGGCAGAAGCTCGGTATCAATAACGATGCGGGCCTTGCCGTGTACGGCGCGGGCCTCACGCTGAACGATTTCATGTCCACCGGGGGCAGCGGCTACTTCGGCGGCCTCATCTACAGCGACGGCGCGCTCACTATCAAGGCAGACACCGATGGGGGAAATCCGCATAGCATCACCGGAGACGTGGCTCTCGGCAGCGCGTCGAAGCTTTATGGCTCCTCCGTCACCATCAAGGCGGACGGCCAGGTCACCATCTACGGCAGCGTCATCGCCACGGGGAATGTGCAGGATGGAACAAGTTGGGATGGGAAACAATATACCGAAACCCTAAAAAATACGGATGGCAGTATTTCCATCACCGGCGGCAGCGTGGATATTTACGGGCAGTTGACATCTGCCGATGGACAGTCTGTGAAAGTGCCGGGCATCAACGGCATGGCTACAGGATGGAAACCGGGGACGGTGAGTGATCCTCATGTCTCTATGAGCGACATTGGCGACCGCTTCGGTTATACTACTCAACCATCGGATACACTTACTCAAACACCTGGCAATATTTCCATCACCGCCAACGACGCCGAAGACGGCCATGTGAACATATACTACGGCAACAAAGGCGAAGGCATCGTCACCACCGGCGGCGATCTCACTGTCACCGCCTCTGGCGACATCTACATGGACAGCGATCTCGATGTGGGCGGAAATATCACATTTGATGCTCCCGGCGAGAAAGTGCTCGACCTCACGAACATCGGCAAAGTGCGCGGCGAATCCTTTATGGCGGATATCACCGCGGCGCTTCAGCAGGCAGGCATCGTGATCGCCAATCCGGACGAAGTAGAGAACAAGAAAGATGCCGCCATTTCTGCCATTATGGATATTCTCAGTGAGAAATATGAGATGGGAGAAGACTCTGCTAAAACAATGGCAAATTCCATCGTAGGGACTCTGACGACGGAAGGGGAAGGCGTGGATGGGCTCGCGGAACAGGTCAACGTGAACCGGCTCCACGAATTCCTCGACCATTTCCAGAAACCTGCGGACGGAACGAACGGCTTCAAGCTGACGTTTAAGAATGGGGAAAACGGCAGCGCGGCAGACAGCAGCAAAATTACCGTTGACATGTGGGATGAAGAGATTAACGAGGGGAAAGGCGGATTTAATCTTGATAAATTTGATATAGGCAATGATAAATTCGTTGAAGACTTAAATCACTTAAACTTTAAGGTTGCGGGCGATACAGATGCCAATGCGCAGAAGTACACCTATATCTGGGTCAGCACGGGCGAACAGCTCAAGGGGATTCAGCAGTACAAAAATATCTATTCTGACAGCAATATTCTGACTTACAACTTCGCGTTGAAAAACGACATCAACGCGAGCGGTGTGAACGACTACAAAGCTATCGCAAGTGGAGAAGGTGAATCCTATACGGGTATTTTCGACGGCCGGGACAACCGCATCATCGGTCTTGATACCACAAAGAAATCGGATGGGACTACCCAGACGCTGACCAATGCAGGTATCTTTGGTACCATCGGAACTCGCGAGGATGGTGAAGGAAAAATTCATACAGGCACCGTAGAAGATCTGCGCGTTTACTCCGGTACGTTCACCGGCACGGATAACGCGGGGGCTGTAGCGGGCGTGAACAATGGGAATATTTCCAATGTGACGACCTTCGGCAACGTGGTGGAGTCGGCAAACCATGCGGGCGGCATCGCAGGGGAGAATAGCGGCATTATTTCCGGTGCGAGTGCCATAGGTACATCGACGGTTACAGCAGATAAATCTGGCGGCGTGGCCGGCGGGATTGCGGGCACAAACAGCGGTACCATTTCCGACAGCAGCGCCAACAGCGCCGTCGATTCCAGTTCGGGCGGTGCGGCCGCCCTCGGCGGCGTGGCCGGTGTGAACGAAGGCACGCTCGACAATGTGGACAGCCTCGGCGTCACTACCGGTATTTATCAGGTGGGCGAGCATAATCCGGATGTAGGAACACAGTATTCCGACAACGTAGGCGGCATCGCCGGTACGAACAGCGGCACCGTGACGAACGTCTACAACGAAAGCATCGTCAGCGGCCGCGACAACGTGGGCGGCATCCTTGGTGTAAACAATGGGGCTTCAGTCTCCAACGTGGCGAACGCCTCCAGTGTCACCGGCGAAGCAGGGACCGATGACGCCAGTGATTACGTGGGCGGCCTCGTGGGTAACAACAAAGGCAGCATCACCAACGGCCGCAACAACGGCGAGATCACCGGCAACAACTACGTAGGCGGTCTCGTCGGCAATAACCAGACGGTTTCCACCCTGAAGAACCTCGTCAATGACGAATCCGCCGCCATCACCGGCGACAACTACGTAGGCGGCATCGCCGGGGCAAACGCCGGAGAGATCACTGCAGACGAAGGAAATGACAACCTCATCAACCGCGGCACCATCACCGGCGTGCAGTATGTGGGCGGCGTGGCCGGTAAAAATACGGGCACCATCACTAATACGAACAACGATGTAGATTTGCACGTGAAAAAAGGGGCAACGGATGCCAAATACTTCGGCGGCGTAGCGGGCATCAATACAGGTGACGGCAGGATTACTGATGCGACCAACCATGCAAATGTCAGCGCGGACGGCGCGTCTCATGTAGGCGGGGTGGTCGGTAAAAACGACGGCGTGCTTAGCGGCATGAACGGCAACTACGGAAACGTATCTGGCAAAGATTTTGTCGGCGGCGTAGCCGGTGAAAACAGTCAGGCGCTGGCTGGTGTAGAAGCGGTCAATCAGGGCAATGTGACCGCCGCGGAAGGCGGAGCTGGCGGCATTTTTGCCGTCAATAAAGGGGAAATTACAGATTCCACTCTTACGAGCAGCGGCAGCGTGACCGGTACGACAGGAAGCGGCGTGTCCGGTACCGGCGGTATTTTCGGCGTAAATGAAGGAAATATCATCAATTCTACGCTGGAAAATAAAGGCTATACCGATGACGACGGCGTTTTCCATGACAGCCTTGTCACCGGGACGAGCAATACCGGCGGTCTCATCGGCATCAATACGGGCAACGTGACCACTTCGTCTCTTAAGAACGAAGCGGATATCAAAGGCGAAGAGGACAACGTATCGAATATCGGCGGCCTCATTGGCCAGAACTCCGGCGACATCACCGGAGGCCGTGATGAAAATGACGGGTATTACCAATACCAGATCTACAATAACGGCACCATTACCGTAGAGGGTAAGGGCTCGAATATCGGCGGCCTTTTCGGCACGAATGAAGGCAAAGTAACTGCAGGCTACAACACGGGCGCCGTCATCGCAGAGAATAGTACCAACGTAGGCGGCATCGCAGGCACCAATTCCGGCACCCTCGATCAGGTCTTCAACACCGTCATTACCGGTGTCAATGGAGAGGGAAAGACTCAGTACGGCGCTATCACCGGCAGCACCAACGTAGGCGGCATCGCCGGTACGAATACCAAAAACGGCACCATTTCCAACGCTTACAACACCACCGCCATTGCAGGTACTGTTTCCGGAGCCATTGCGGGTGCAAATTCCGGTGCTATTTCCAACGTCTATGGCAGCGAAAAAGGAACACTTGTAGGCAGCGGCAAACTCGTGGGCAGTGGCAGTGATACAGTCTCCAATGTCTATGACAGCGAAAATGATACGTTCGGCGATGGCGGTTCTGCTATCGATAAAAAGGGCGGCGCAAGCGCATCGACTACGCCTTGGCGTCAGTATGGAGACAACAACCCCATCCTGAAAGTTTTCCTCACTACTGTGACCTACAATCCGGACGAAAATGATCAGCATCTTGTATACAATGGCCAAGATCAGACATTGAATATCACTGGTAATGGTTTCTGGGCGGCAGATCAATTCGTGGCGCACAATAGCGTTACCGGCGGTTTGATTTATCATGATGTAACGGGCGAGCATAAGAATGCTGGTTCCTACATGGATAATTTATGGTCAGAACAGATCAAGGCGAGCAATACCGATGGTATTTTCAATCCTAATCATCTTGGCTATGATGTGCAGTCGGTAGAGTACAATATCGACCAGAAAGAGCTGACGATTTCACTGAAAGATGTTACTCATGTATACGGAACTCTCAATTTGAAACAGTATGGATTTGTTGTAGACGGTTGGGTTGGAAAAGACAATTTCTCCGATGATATTACACTTAGCAATATTTCCGATGGCGCATTGAGAGATGATACGCATACGAATAATGTCGGCAGCTATAACTGGAGTGCTGATGCCTCGATTGGAGGAACGCTTGGACAAGGCGGCGCAGGCAATTATAAATTGTCTACGAATACGAATCTGACGGGGAAATCAACGGTCACAAAAGCGGACCTGAATATTACCGCAGGGGGCGATACGATTTACGTGGGCGGCACGCCGCAATTCTCCGGCACGGCGAACGCATTTGTGAACGGCGATTCGTTCCAGCTTGATTTCGGCATGAGTGCAGACAATGCGAATCTCCCACAGACAGCGGGAACGTATGACGGCGTGGTTGGTTTCTGGTATAAAGGAACGTTTTATGGAACGCAGGCCGCTGTGGATGGGGCAACGGACCTCTTTGGCGGGAATTACAAAGTGACGTTCAGGCCGGGCACGCTCACGGTGCTGGATTTGCCGGAAGGGATGCCGGATATTTCCGATATTCCTTCCATCGAGCGGCATTGGAATTTCCTTTTCGATGACAATCCGTGGGACAGAAACCGCGATTTCCGGGAACGGAAGGCGGAAGTGCATTTCGTGGCAGGCGGCATGACGCTCTGAGGCACGCAAAAAAGACAGGGGAGACCCTGTCTTTTTTCTTTGGGAAATGAGTGTGAAAAAAAGCGCAGAGAAATTTCTGCGCTTTTCCGTTATTCTTCTTCCGGTTTTGTCTTTTTCTTCGGGCGGCTCTTCTGGATGAAATGGACGACTTTGCGGCCCGCCGCGTTCAGCTGGTGGCCGGTGCGCTTCATTTTGCGCATGGCCGTGGATTTGGACTGGATCTTCGGCTTGAGGTCGAGGGACGTGTCGATATTACCCCGCTTTACGGACGTGGCGCGGATCTTGTCGGGCTGGAGATATTCCCGGAGCACCGGCATGGCGAGCGTCGGCTGGATGTCTGTGTCGAAGAGGTAGATATCGACGGCGGCGTAGTTCGGCTCGGGATAGGTGTGGATGCAGAGATGGGCGTTTTCGCCGAAGCCGGAGACGGTGATCTCCCGCTCGTCTTCGTGGAAGAAGGTGTCGTACAGTTCGACGCCGAGGCTCTGCGCCGCGGAATTGATGAGGGGAATCAGCAGATCTGCCGAGTCGATGACGCCTTCCCGGCAGCGGTAGCAGTCGATCAGAAGATGACGGCCGATGTAGTTTTCCATGAGGACCTCCGTTTTTTCAATGACTGATATATATTCAGATTATAGCAGATTTTGCGGTGAAATGCGGGGATATTTCCGTATTTTTCTTGACACCGCATGGGCGCGCAGGTATAATACATAAGTCATTGTACAGGGTGCTTTGACGCAACCGCACGGGACGGGCTATGGAGAAATGCCGGAAGGCTGCCTGTCATCGGCGAGTATAGTGAAGAGGAGGTGCACACATGTACGCAATCATTAAAACGGGCGGAAAACAGTACTGCGTAGAAGAAGGCAAGAAGATTTCCGTAGAAAAGCTTGACGCGGAAGTCGGAGCTGAAGTTGTTTTTGATCAGGTTCTGCTGGTAGCAGGCGATGAACTTCAGGTCGGCCAGCCGACCGTTGCAGGCGCAAAGGTCACTGCAAAGGTTCTGGAACAGGGTAAAGGCGCGAAGATCCGCATTTTCAAGTATAAGGCAAAGTCCAACTATCGCCGCCGTCAGGGCCATCGTCAGCCTTTCACCAAGGTTGAAGTGACCAAGATCGAAGGCTGATGATTACCGCAGAGGCGCTGCGGGGCAGGTCGGGGCATTTTTCCGGCTACCGGATCTCCGGACACGGGGAGATGGATACGGAAGAGCTCGGCTATGACATCGTATGCGCCGCCGTATCGGCAGTCACACTGACCGCTGCGCTCGGACTCCGGGATGTGCTCGGTATGAACGGTTCATATGAATCGGAGAGCGGATTTCTCCGCGTAGATATCGGGGACAGAGGAAACGGGCAGTCGGACGCCGTCATTGAGACGATGTTCCGCGGTCTGTGGGAAGTAAAAGCTCAATATCCGGACAGGATTTTCATCAAAGGTTACAGGAGGTGAATCTCATGCTTCAGTTTGATCTTCAGTTATTCGCTCATAAAAAGGGCGTATCCAGCACGAAGAACGGCCGTGACTCTCATGCGCAGCGTCTCGGCACGAAGATGCACGACGGTCAGCTCGCAAAGTGCGGCAACATTCTGGTTCGCCAGAGAGGCACGCATCTGCATCCGGGCACGAACGTAGGCATTGGTAAAGATGACACTCTCTTTGCTCTGGTCGACGGCCGCGTCGCTTTTGAACGTCTCGGCAGAGACAAGAGACAGGTCAGCGTTTATCCGGTGGCTGAATAAAAATAGAAAAGGCGTCCGGCAGAGGACGTCTTTTTTGCTGCAAAAAAATAGGCCCGGCGTGTATTCCGGGCCTGTTTTTATTATGCTTTTGGCGCTGTTGTCCAGACGATCTGGGACTTTTCTTCAGAATCGAAAGGGGCGGCAGGCTGCTGCGCGTTCTGCCCTGTCTTCCCGGCTTTGGCTGCGGCTTCTTTCTTTGCTTTTTCCTCCGCTTCTTTTTTGGCTTTTTCCGCGGCGATGCGCTGTTTTTCCGCACGCGTCAGAAGGACGGGATACCTGGGGGTGTCGCTGACTTTGGCGTCGATCTCAAAGAGGCGTCCCCATGGGAAATCGGCGGAAACGGTGGCGGGATCGAGGCCCATTTCTTTCTTGGCGAAGTCCTGGATCTCCGCGATCATTTCTTCCGTTACGGCGGAGGAGACCGGTTTGGACGGATCATCGCCGAGAATACTCTGCAGGCGGTATAGCTCTTTCCGTACATTAGCCTGATACGCCCAATTATCGAGATATTGGATGCTGAGCATGTCTTTGTGAGACTGTTCTGTCATTTCCGGGGCGAGGACAGCCTGCGCGATGGAATAGCCGATGGTATTGCTGGCGGTGTTCCAGCCGTTGTAGGCGGCGACAGAGTAGAGCATGTCTTCTTTTTTCAGCAGTTTCATGAGCGTATTATCCGCGCCGTTGGCGAAGTACACGTCCACGACGGAGATCGGGATGCCGCTGTCCTGCGCTTCTTTGACGCGCTTCATGAAATCAAGGGTGCTTTCTTTCAGCATGCCGAAGTTGTTGAACTGCCCTGATTCACCAGTGGAGGCGAGCGGCGTATTGACGGCGAGGAGGATATCCGGGCGCTGATCGTCGGTCATGACGCCCCCGGCAGCTGTGATGTGCTGCGCGATGGTCTTGCCGATCTCCTGGCTTTCATAGCTGGGAACGGTGTCTTCTGCCCGTCCGAGGGGATAGAGAGCGGCGAATTTCGGCGTGATGTGGTTGGAGTCCGTATAATAACGGGCGATCAGAAGCAGTGCCAGCTGATCCGCGCCGGGGAAGGAGCCGTAGACTTTATCGGAAAGGCCTTTCGCGTCGTCTTTGAGGTACCGCGCTTCCAGCGCGGACTGGGAGTTTTTCGTACTGTCGTCATATCCAAGGCAGAAATAGGTGAAGGTGCCGTTTTTTACGTCCTGGATGAGGCGTTTATTGATGATCGTATTTTTTGTGCGCCTGTTGAACCAGTCCTGAAGATATTCCGACGGAACGGAGAGTTTCAGCGCCAAGAGCTCGGATGCTTCTTCTTTTGTGATCGTCCCGGCGTCCATTTTGTCCTGAAGCCCGGAGATGCGGTAGATGGATGTGCCGTAGCTGGCGTAGTAGTAGGGCTCGACGCCGCCGCTGGACGCGTAGGGGGTGCGCATGATGGTGCCGAAAGCGTAGATGGGGACGTTCGGATTCGCACGGTGCAGGGTGCGGAGACGGTTCTCCCGGTTGGTCAGCGTCTCAAGGGATTCATTGTGCTTGCGGGAATCGACAAGGCCGCCGTAGATCAGGGTATCCGTGGAGAGGATCGCCGCGTCGGCGCGGGAGATGTTCTGCTGGAGCCAGTACCAGACGCGGTCAGGGGCGCCCTGATAGTCCCGGCCGGAGAGCATATACGTCGGCGGGGTGAGGACGGTATAACCTGCCCGTTCTGCCGTATCAGCCGTGTAGGCGAGGCTGACCGGACGGTCGTCCTGCGGGACAAGAATGATCGTTTTGGCCGAGGCAGCGGGACTGGTGAGAACCAGAGCGGCAAAAGCGGCGGCTGTCAGAAATTGATTCCATTTCACGATAAGACCTCCAGTGGATGAATCAATGGCGGGAATCCGTCTTTTTATGAATGCCGGGATGCGGATGATAGAGCTGCCAGTGAAAGAGAATGGCAGCTGTGCGCAGCAGCAGCACGATGAAAAATCCTGCCCATGATGCGGCGGCGATGGAAAGGTGCTGCCAGGAGAAGCAGACGAAGAAGCCGCCCACGAGCGAGGCAATGGCGTAGACGTCCGTTTTCAGTACGAGCGGCACGCGCTGGGCCATCATGTCTCGGAGGATGCCGCCGCCGATCGCCGTGATCATCCCAAGCATCATCGGCATGATATAGGTTTCTTCCGGATGCGCGTACAGGCTGGTGAGCGTGCCCGTAACGGTAAAGGCCGCCAGTCCGCATGTGTCGGAGATCACATAAAGAAGGGTGATCATCCGGCGGTTCTGCCGGGACAGGGGAACGAATTGATACAGGACAGAAACGGCGAGCGCCGTGACGGCAGACAGGATCAAACCGGTGGGACTGCAAAGCGCTGTCGGCGGTGTGATGCCTGCCAGCACGTCCCGGATCATGCCGCCGCCGATTCCGGTCATGACGGCGAGCACCGTGACGCCGAAGATATCCATCTGGCGGGACAGGCCGGTGAGCGCGCCGGAAAAAGCGAAGGCGATCGTTCCGATGATTTCAAAAAATGTCCATGTGATTGACATGATTCACCTTTTATTAAAAATTTCGTTCTCATTATAACACAGCGGCATGAAAATTCAGCGGAAAGAAAGCGGGGGCTCGGGGAAAACGGAGATTTTTGAAGCGCCTTTCCGCCGCCGGTCGTTCCCGTTTTTGCTGACCGCCGGAAAAGCAAAACAGATTTTGCGGCTGCCGAAAAGGGAGCCTGAAAATTTTCTGTATCTTTGTTTCGGGGTGTATAATCCAAATATTGGGAAAATATCTGGAGCCGAGCGAATTTTGAGGAGCTGAAAAATTTTTGCTTGACGGCCTTTTGCGGGATGATACACATATGATACAGCTGATGAGCTATTACCGTATGCCGGGAGATACGGAAGAAATGGTGCGGCAGGTGACGGAAAGCGTCGGCTTGGATGGCGTGGAGGCGCTTATTTACGGAACGGAACCGGCAGAGAGGCCCTTCCGCGGGGTGACGAAAGGCGTTCATCTGAATTATTGGCCGTACTGGATGGATTTTTACCGAGGCGATGCGGAGCGGCTTGGAGAAATATTTTCCGGTGAAGCGGAGATCTGCCGCTTTTACGGGGGACATACGCCGGATCAGTGGATCAGCAACATCCGGGCCAATATCCGCGCGGCTCTTGCGGAAAGACCGCTGTACCTCGTCTGGCACGTGCAGGAATGCACACCGGAAGAGGCGTGGACATGGCATTTCCGCTATTCCGATAAAGAGGTATTGAAAACGGCGGCAGAGGTCTACCGTGCCTGCGCCGATCTGATCCCTGACGGAGTGCGGGTGCTTTTTGAAAATGTTTTCTGGCCGGGGCTGTACCGGATGGAACCGAAAAACATTGACTTTTTCTTTCATGAACTGGATGATGAAGAACATACGGGCCTGATGTTTGATACGGGACATTTTATGAATACGGAACCGGAGCTTGCGTCGGAGGAGGACGGCGCCGCCGCGGTCTGCCGCATGGCGGAGCGGCTCGGAAGTCTGAAAACGCTGATCCGCGGCGTTCACATGAGCTGCTCGCTGTCCGCGGCGTACCGGCGCGGTTTTGTTCGGAAGATGCCGGAACACTGCACCGGAGAAATGCTGATGAAGCATATTTCTTCCATTGATCAGCACAGGCCTTTTCAGACCGGCGCGGCCAAGCAGATTCTTGATGTGCTCCGGCCGGAGATCCTTGTTCACGAACTCTTTGACGAGACATTTTCCGCCGCTGCGGATAAAGTGCGGATACAGAGACGCGCCGCCGGATTTGACGCCTGATTGCGGGAAAGGGACTTTCCGGGAAGGGAAGTCTCTTTTTCTGTGATATACTCAAAGAAATCAATGAAAGGAAGCGGACAATGACAGACCGGGAATACATGGAGCTTGCTCTTTTCGAAGCGGAGAAGGCGGAACGGGAAGGGGAGATACCGATCGGCGCGGTGCTCGTTTTTCGCGACACCGTGCTCGCGGCGGCGCATAACCGGAGAGAAACAGACTATGACCCGACGGCGCATGCGGAGATCCTGGCGCTGCGCCGCGGGGCGGAGCGGCTGGGACGATGGCGTTTGACGGAATGTACCCTTTATGTTACCATTGAGCCATGTGCGATGTGCGCGGGCGCTGTGATGAATGCGAGAATATCCCGGCTGGTGTACGGCGCGGCGGATGTCCGTGCTGGAGGCGTGGATTCCCGCTTCCATATCTGCGAAGAGCCTGTCATGAATCACGTGCTGGCGGTTCGCTCCGGTGTCCTTGCCGCGCGGTGCAGGGAGCTGATGGATCGGTTTTTCCTGCGGAGGCGCACAGAAACTGAATAGGGAGACGTATCGAAGTGGTCATAACGAGGCTGACTCGAAATCAGTTGTACCGCAAGGTACCGTGGGTTCGAATCCCACCGTCTCCGCCACAAGAAAAGCCCGATAAATACTGACTTTTTTCAGGATTTACCGGGCTTTAATTTTTTTATTTTCGTCTAAGAAGCGCCTGTTTTCTACCCAAATTTCTACCCCAACTGCCCTTTTTCTGCATCGGAGCCACAGGCAGAGGCCGCGCATAAAAGAATGGGTAGCAGGGATGAAACGAGGCATGTATAATAAGAAAAAACATATTATGTATTTTTGTTTGAGGAGGCATACCCATGGCAGTGCAGAATGTAAAGGCGGAAAAATTTGAAGCCTATCTGAAATCCAATCAGATGAATTTCTTCCTGAAAGATCCGGTGCCGAATGATGAGAACGGGACTGTCGTATTTAAGTCGAATATTGAAGCGGAAGGCCAGCGCCTGCCGGTCGGCATCATTACGGACAATACGATCTATACGATCATCCGTGTGCAGATCGGAACGGGACTGATCAAAGACGGCAACAGAGAAAAGATCAATGCGTTTTTGAATGAAATGAACCGGAGCTATAAGGTATTCAAATACGTAGCGGCAGATGACGGAACCATTTATCTGGATTCCTGCATTCCGAGCTCTAATGAGATGTTTGATCCGCAGCTGGTGCGCGTCATACTGGATGTGATCGTCAATCATTTGCAGAGCGAGTATAAAAAGATCATGAAAGAAGTCTGGGACTAATCGGACGAAATGCGGCCTTCGGGCCGTATTTTTTTGCAGCGGGAGCGGGAGTCCCGCTTTTTTTATTGCCTGATTTTCGGCAGGTGTGCCGGCCGGTACGGCAAATTCGGAGGAAAGGGGGCCTGCAAAGAACAGGGAAATTTTTCCGCAGACAGCTTCCCCACTGTGCTGGATTGAATGAGCGCGGAACATCAGTTCTTCTGTTGAAAAGTGGGGGAATATGGTAGAATGTGGGTAAAAGTGGCGAAAATATGAGGCGGGGAGGTGAGACAGGCATGTTCATGAATGAGTATTCGCATACGATCGATGCGAAAGGCCGTATGATTCTTCCGGCCAAATTCAGAGAAGAACTGGGCGAGAATTTTATTCTTTCTCCGGGCATCGACACCTGTCTCACGATTTATCCGAGGGAGCGCTGGGAAATGCTGCTCGCTCGGATACAGCAGCTGTCGGCAACGAAGCTCAATGTCCGTCAGTTTCGCCGTTTTCTGATCGGCGGGAGTACGGAAATGGAATGCGACCGGCAGGGGCGCATCCTGATTCCTTCTCATCTCCGGGCGCGGGCAAAGCTGGAGAAGGACGCCAAGATCATCGGTGTGGGAGATACGATCGAGGTCTGGAACCCGGCTCTGCTGAATGAGCTGCAGGCGAAAGAGTCGATGGCGGATATTGCGGAATCGCTGGACATCCCGCTTGGATTCAATATGTAAGGTGAAAAAATGGAGTTTCAGCATGTCAGCGTCCTCCTGGACGAAACAGTGAACGGGGTGTTTTCTTCGCCGGACGGGATCTATGTGGACTGCACACTCGGCGGCGGAGGCCACACGTACGCACTTTCACAGAAGGTGAGCAGTGAAGCGCTCCTTATCGGGGTCGATCAGGATGAGGACGCGATTCGCGCCGCGGGGGAAAGGCTGAAAGACATTCCCTGCCGTCATATCTTGGTGAGAGATAATTTTTCACACATCGGAAAAATCCTGGATGAACGCGGCATCGGGCCGGTGGACGGATTTATTTTTGATCTCGGCGTATCGTCGTATCAGCTGGATGAGGGGAAACGCGGATTCTCTTACATGCATGACGGGAAACTGGATATGCGGATGGATCAGCGAAACCCGCTGACCGCGTGGGAGATCGTCAATCATTACAGCCAGGAGCGGCTGGAAGATATCATCTGGCGCTATGGCGAAGAACGGTGGGCGAAGCGGATCGCGCAGTTCATTGTGGAAGCGAGACAGGAGAGGCCCGTCGAAACGACCATGGAGCTGGTGCGGGCGATCAAGGCCGCAGTGCCTGCGGGGGCGAGAAAGGACGGCCCTCATCCGGCAAAACGGACATTCCAGGCGATCCGCATCGAGGTGAACGGGGAGCTGCGGATACTTGAGGAGACAATGCGGGACTGCGTAAAGCATCTTCGGAGCGGCGGCAGGATCGGTGTCATTACCTTTCAGTCGCTGGAAGACAGGATCATAAAGAACGTATTTCGTGAGATGGCGCAGGACTGCATCTGTCCTCCTGATATGCCGGTGTGCGTCTGCGGTCATCATCGGGAAATCAAGAAGCCTCTGAAGCCGATTCGGCCGGGGAGGGAAGAATTGGAAAGAAATCCCCGCGCGAGGAGCGCTACACTGCGCATTGCGGAAAAATTGTAATCAGGCAGGTGAAATCATATGCTGGCACAGGATGCGGAATTACTGAATTACCGCCGTGCCGCTTCAGGCACTTATGAAGAAGTCCGCGGATACGCGGATGCAGGAGAAAAAAACAGCTCTGCATCGGAACAGCGGCTTTTCCGGACGGCTTTTCGGACGGTGATCTGTGCGGCATTTTTTGCGGCGGTCGTGTATGGCCTGAACGGCCTGACTGCGCAGATGAGCTTTGAGCTGCAGGCAGTTCGGTCGGAGACGGCAGCACTGGAAAAGCTGAACGCTGTGGCCCGGCTGCAGACAGCGAGGATGGAGTCGCCGGTCAGAATACAGGCTATCGCGGAAACGGAACTGGGGATGATCGTTCCGCACGGCGCGGTGTACGGATCTGCGGATCAGACGGTGGATCCTCACACGATTCACGAGTGAGTTGTTGTGTTGAAGCTGAAATCACGGAGAAATGAGAAGCGGTCTTTCGGGGCAGGATACAAGATATGGTGTCCGCGGCTCCGGGGACCGCTATTGTAACATCAGACCTTTTGGGATATGATAAGTAAGGTTTACTGAGCCACTGACACAATAGGGGTGAATAAAGTGAAGCTTCTGAATGATCTGCTGAAGCATACCGCTTATATAAAAGCGGAAGGAAATGAGAATCAGGAGGTCGTGGATATTACCGCGGATTCCAGAGAAGTAGGAGAGGGCAGCCTTTTTATCTGTCTCTGCGGCGCGCGGGCAGACGGTCATGATTTCGCGGCAGCTGCCGCTGAAAAAGGCGCGTCGGTCATTGTAGCGGAGAAGAAAATCTCCGTTCCCGCGCATACGGCGGTGGTCTATGTCAAAGACACGAGACGAGCCATGGAAGATCTGACGCCGTATTTCTTTGATTATCCGGCGCGAAAAATGCGGATCCTTGCCGTGACCGGCACCAATGGCAAGACGACATCGACCCATATCGAAGCGCATATCCTGAACCGCGCGGGCTTTAAGACCGGCGTGATCGGGACGATTCATATGCTGATCGGCGATAAGGAATATCCGACGCACAATACAACGCCGGATGTGGTCGATCTGGAAAAAATGCTGTACAAGATGCAGGCGGAAGGCGTTACTCATGTGTGCATGGAAGTATCGTCACATGCGCTTGCTCTCGGTCGCGTGGAAGGCGTGGAATTTGACAACGCCGCATTTACAAACCTGACGGAAGACCATCTGGATTACCATAAGACCATGGAAAATTATGCGGCGGCAAAAGCGCTGCTCTTCAAAAAGGTATCCGAACGCGGACAGGTCAAGGGAAATAAATCCGCTCACATCAACGCAGACGCCGATTATTCGGAAGTCATGAGCGGGGCGGTGGACAGGGCGGTCTGCCGCGCATGGACCTACAGCATTGACAAGCCTTCTGACCTCAGAGCGGAAAATATCCGGTTCAATGCGAATTCTTCCGAGTTTACCCTTCGCTTTGAAGGAGAAACGTACGAAGTGCGCACCAATCTGGTGGGACGCTTTAATGTATACAATGTGCTGACTGCCATTTCAGCCTGCCTCAGTGAAGGCGTGCCGATGGACGTGATCTTGGCGGCGGTCAAAGATTTCCGCTCTGTGCCCGGCCGCTTTGAGCTTGTCGATGAAGGGCAGCCCTTTACCGTTGTCGTGGACTATGCACATACGCCGGACGGGCTGGAAAATATTCTGAAAACGGCGGAAGAAATTCGCCGGGGACGGATTATTGTCGTCTTCGGATGCGGCGGTGACCGCGACAGGATGAAGCGGCCCATCATGGGACGGATCGGCGCTTCTTATGCGGATATCGTAATCGTGACGAGCGACAATCCGAGAACGGAAGATCCTGACCGCATCGTGGCGGAAGTCGCAGCCGGCGTAAAGGAGGAGGCTCTCAAGAGCGGCGCTTCTTATGAAGTGATCGCTGACAGGAGAGCGGCGATCCGCCGAGCCATTGCGCTGGCACAGCCCGGAGATATCGTAATGATCGCCGGAAAAGGCCACGAGACTTATCAGATCTTAAAAGACCGGACGATCCATTTTGATGATCGGGAGGAGGCCCGCGCCGCGATCCGTGGAGAATGATGATGGCAGCTTTTACGATAAACGAGATTTTGGAAGCGACCGGCGGAGATTTGATCAAACCGGGCGCGGCTCGGAGCTGTTCCGGCGTCAGTACGGATACCCGAAGTCTTCGGGAGGGGGATCTTTTCATCCCTCTGGCCGGTGAAAATTTCGACGGACATCAGTTCCTGGCGGCGGCCGCCGCCGGAGGCGCATCGGCGGTGCTGACGTCCCGCCGGGACGCCGCGGAAATTGTCCCGGAAGGCACGGCGGTCATTTTGGCGGAAAATACGCTGACAGCGCTGGAGGGACTGGCGCGCTTTCATCGCCTTCGGTTTGATATTCCCGTCGTGGCTGTGACCGGTTCGAACGGGAAGACGACGACAAAGGACATGGTCTCGGCCATTTTAAAAAAGAAATACCGCGTATGCCATACGAAGAAAAATTTTAATAATGAGATCGGGCTTTCCCATACGCTTTTGTCGCTTACCGAAGAAGATCAGGTGTGCGTGACGGAAATGGGGATGCGCGGTTTCGGGCAAATCGCGGAATTGTGCCGCACAGCGCTCCCTTCCTTGGGCATCGTGACCAATGTGGGAACTTCTCATATCGGCATCCTCGGCAGCAGAGAGAACATCGCGAAAGCGAAAAGCGAGCTGATCGAGGCCCTGCCGAAAGACGGTACGGCTGTGCTGAATGAAGACGACGATTTTGTCCGCGCCATGGGGGATTCATTCTCCGGACGCGTTATTTCATACGGCGTACTGCGGCAGAAGGACGTGTATGCGGAACAGATCAAATTCCGCCCGGAAGGCACGGATTTCCGGTGCGTCATCGGTGAAGAAGCCGAAGATGTGCACTTGAAACTGTTTGGAATCCATAATGTATATGACGCGCTTGCCGCGGCGGCTGCGGGGCGCTTTCTTGGCGTGCCGTTTTCTTTGATCAAAGAAGCGCTGGAAGAATTTACGCCGCAGGGGGACAGCCAGAAATTACGCCGCATCCGCGGCGCTCTGGTGCTGGATGATTCCTATAATGCCAATCCGCTCTCCCTGGAGATGGCGTTTCGGGCGCTGCTCCAGCTTCCGGGGAAACGGCACATCCTCGTGGTGGGAGATATGCTGGAACTCGGTCAGTATGCGGAAGAACTGCACCGCTCTATGGGAAAAAAGGCGGCGGAGCTGGGATTTGATCTGATGATTTCCGTAGGCGGACTTGGCCGGCTGATGGCGGAGGAAGCGGCGACGGGAGGCATGGAGACCGTCTGTCTTTCCAGCGCGGAAGAAGCGGCGGATTATCTGAAAGGTCACTGCGGCGAAGGCGATGCGGTGCTGATTAAAGCGTCTCATGCCATGCATCTGGATAAAATTGCGGATCTCTGGAGAGGGGAAGAAGAATAAGTCATGGATTTGACCGGATATTTGATCTATATCATTGAAGCGGCGGCTGCGGCGGTTATTCTGGGGGCCGGAGCAATCCCGCTGGCCAGAAAATACAAGGCGCGTCAGTCGATCCGGGAAGAGGGACCGAAATCTCACCGGCTCAAGGCCGGGACGCCGACCATGGGCGGGCTTTTTATGATGTTGGCCGCAGTGCTTGTGATCGCAGGCAATCAGCTCTTTGATCCGTCTGTGCTGCTCCTGGTACTGATCACGCTGGGGCACGCACTGCTCGGTTTTCTGGACGATTTTATCAAGGCGGAAAAAAAGCGGAATCTCGGCCTGACAGTCAAGCAGAAAATGGCGGGTCAGCTTCTGCTGTCGATCCTGTTTTGCTACGGCTGTGTGGAATACCTGGGGCTTCCTTCTTCTATTGCCATTCCGTTTACGGAAACGGATATTTCCATCGGCTGGCTGTACTATCCTTTCGTCGTTCTGGTCATCGTCGGAGCATCGAACGCGGTGAATCTGACTGACGGTCTGGACGGCCTTGCGGCGGGCTGCTGCGTCATTGCTTTCGGCGCTTATGCCCTGTTCTGTCATATGTACGGCATGGATGATATCGGCGCATTTGCAGCAGTTATTGTCGGCTGCTGCGCGGGATTCCTTTTTTATAACTACAGGCCGGCAAAGATCTTCATGGGGGATACCGGTTCTCTGGCGCTTGGCGGTGCAATCGCCGGGATTTCCGTAGTGACCCGGACGGAACTCCTGCTGATTTTCCTGGGCTTGATTTTTGTTATCGAGGCGCTGTCGGTAATATTACAGGTCGCATCGTTTAAACTGACGGGGAAGCGCATATTCAAGATGAGCCCGATCCATCACCATTTTGAATTGTGCGGCTGGAGCGAAGTTCACGTTGTGTGGTTTTTCTGGGCAGTTGAGGCGGCGGCGGCAGGCGCGGCGCTTATGTGCGTATTCTTTTAAGCGGAGAAACGGGAGGAAAACGTTTTGCGAAACGTATTGATCCTTGGCGGCGGCATCAGCGGGCTCGGCGCGGCGAAAGTGCTGCTCGAGCGGGAATGCAGCGTATCGATTTCAGATAAGAATGATATAAAGGACAGCGGGGAAAAGCAGCATCTGCTCCGCGCGGGCGCTGAATTCCTGATCGGAAGCCAAACGACTGCCCTTCTGGAAGGAAAAGATACAGTCATTGTTTCGCCTGTGGTGCCTCGGGAAAATCCCGTCGTGGCGGAAGCGCTTTGCCGGGGGATCCCCGTGCTCAGCGAAATCGAGCTGGCCTGGCGGATCGCGGAAGCGCCGATTCTCGCTGTGACAGGAACCAACGGGAAAACGACGACAACGACGCTTCTCGGCAATATGATCAGGAATGCGGGGATTCCCTGCGCAACTGCCGGAAATATCGGTATGTCCCTCAGCAGTGAAGCGGAGACGGTTCCGGGAAATGGTCTGATCGCAGCGGAATTGTCCAGTTTCCAGTTGGAATTTATCGATCAGTTCCGGCCCAAAGCGGCAGTCATTTTGAACATAACGCCGGATCATCTGGAACGGCATCATACGATGGAAGCTTACGCGGCGGCAAAGGCGCGTATTTTTGAGAATATGGGGCCGGAAGAAAGCCTGCTCCTCAATAAAGAAGATCCCTGGACGGCAGAGTTTGTAAAAAAGGCCAGAGCGCATGTGTACTATCTCAGTACGGAAGAGGAGCTGCAGGAAGGCGCATATCTGTCTGACGGATGGCTCATGCTGCGGCTGGATGAAGAAGACCTTCGGCTCATCCGGGAAAATGAGCTGGCAGTGCAGGGGCACCATAACATGGAGGACTGTCTGGCGGCGGCTTTTCTGGCGCATCAGGGCGGCGTACCGGCAGAAGCCATCCGAAAAGCGCTTCGGGAGTATCGCCCGCTGGAACACCGGCTGGAATTCGTGAGGACGCTTCACGGTGTTTCTTATTACAATGATTCCAAAGCGACCAATACCGACGCCGCAGTGAAAGCCATAGGGGCATTTTCTTCCCCGGTCATTCTGATCGCGGGCGGACATGATAAAGAGACACCGCTGGAAGATTTTATGGCCTTCGTGCGGGAGCATGTAAGCTGCCTCATCCTGATCGGCGCGGCGGCGAAACGGTTTTATGAAGCGGCCCGCCGAGCGGGGGTCAGGCGTATTATCATGGCGGATTCCATGAAAGATGCGGTGGAAAAAGCGGCAGCGGAAGCGAAAGAAGGAGACAGCGTTCTGCTTTCACCGGCCTGCTCCAGTTATGATATGTATCGTGCCTATACGGAGCGCGGGCGGGATTTTAAGAATATAGTCCATGCGCTGCAGTGACAGAACGGCATATTCTGATTGATTTCACGAAGGAATGATTCGGCGATGAAACGAGTTATTTTGTCCGGCGGAGGAACCGGCGGCCATATTTATCCGGCTATTACGATTGCGAGAGAAATCGAAAGGCTGACCGATGCGGAGATCCTTTTTGTGGGTACGCCCAATGGGATGGAGGCTTCTCTGATACCGGGGGAAGGCTATGATTTCGCGGCGCTTCCGTCGGCAGGGCTGAAAAGGAAACTGACTCCGGAGAATATCAAGGTCCTTTTGAAAGCGGCGGGCGGGCT
>OLZB01000329.1_pt1 | contig 32762 bp, 27 predicted proteins | sample 1673421 | NCBI WGS metagenome assembly OLZB01 (sample SAMEA103958111, study PRJEB25191) | human gut metagenome | biome: human-associated habitat [ENVO:00009003]; feature: intestine environment [ENVO:2100002]; material: feces | place: Germany | collected 2013/2015
AATTAAAGATTGTCAGGCAACAACGTTATCCTACAATTATCAAACCAGACTGGGATATATAATTAATGACTTCATTGGATTTTTCCATCTTATCGAAGATGGGGGCAACGGTTTCTTTGCTACTTTCTTATCCGCCGACCTGCTCATGAAAGAAAGTAGCGGGCGGCAAGCCTGCCGCCCGATTTTACCGCTTTATCCTTTGCAGCACACGCTCAAGTGTGCGCTCGGCAATGGGGCGTGTGTCCTTGTTCCAAAGGTTATACCCGTGTACGGATATTCCCACGCTCCGCAAATCTCGGATATAACCGGACGCTTCATCTTGCGTGGGCAGGTAAACGAACTGCACCCATGCGTCCCTGCCGTCTGTCAGTATGAAATAGTATTTCATTTCGCTTGTTTTTTCAGTTGTTACGAATGGAGTGTGGGCGGTGTTTCCACCGCCACGCACTCAAAATTCCTTTATGTCGGCGATAGCCGTGCAGCGTGTGAGCCATTCCTTTACGCAGGGCATGTTGTATTCGGAAGTGATGACTGCCGTATGCCCGTTTATCTGCGTAAACCTCGTACTTTCATAGTCCTCCACCCATCCTTTGAGGCTGTCCGTTCCCCATGCGTCCGCATCGGCGAACATATTGTCCAAAACCTTGATAGGGTCGCTGAACGTCACTATCAGCGTTTCATATCCTGCGCTCATCGTCTGCCCTCCTTCGCTTTAATCCATTCGTCACGCAACCGCCTGCACTCGTCCAATGTGGGTTTCACGCAGGAGAACAGTTCTCCCGTTGTGGTGTCCCGATAGTCATATTGGTACATCGTGCGGACTTTGCGCCCGATTTTCAGTTGGAATTTCTCGTATTTCTCACCTGCCGTGCAGGTGCTTACTCCGTTAATAGTCATTCTTGTTGTCATAGCCTTATCAATTAAAATTCAACAATCAGTAATCTGTTCTCCAAACATTGGTCGGGGTCGGATGCCTTTTTCTGTGTCACCCACAGATGGTGTGCGCCATACCCGAATGCGAAAAGGGCGTTGAAAAGTTTCTTTCGGGCGAACACCTCCATTACCCCCCTTACATCCTGCTCGTCCTTTGTCAGTACAAGCGTGTTCAACAATTCGATGAACATTTCAGGCAGTTTCTCGTGCCACCCGAAAATCATGTTTTCTATTCTCACTTCCATATCAATAAGTATTAAGTTGTTAAACGATTACGCTGCTTCTTTCATCCGTTTCCGTATCTGCTCGGCATTGTCCTCCACCAATTTGATGATGCGGTCGTGGTATTCGGTGTTGGAGTTGCATACGCCACGGCTCTGCACCACTTTTAATGTCCGCAAGTCCACCTCCACTGTCTCGATGCGTCGCTCGTCTATCCGTGCGGAAAGTATCAGGGAGTTCTCATTGTTGTAGTAGGCGTTGGCATAGACGCAATGGTGCATGGCTTTCCCCTCCTCGTAGAACTCGTCCACGCTTTGCAGCACCTTGACGATGATTAGACCGTCCGTCAGTACAAGGTTGAGGAATGCGGCTTTCTTTCGGATATACTCGTCTTTCTCTTTCGCCATTTCTTCCAGACGCTTCCGCTCACGCTCCAACCGCTCGGCTTCCCACTCCCTGTGTTGCTGCTGCCGTTCACGCTCCAATTGGACTTGCCGTTTCCCCATATACAGGTCGTGAGCCGCCTTGAAATCGGGCGGGCATATGAAACGGGGGTTGCGCAAATCTTTTCCCAATCTCTCTAAGAGATATACGAGGTCGCACCACAATGAGATGTCGGTTATGGCATATTTATTCCGCATGGCTATCTTGTACGAGTTCCAACATCTGTCAAGTACCTGCGGACGGGAGAGGAAATAGCGCAAGTGTTCGATGTTGCCCGACTTCAGCAATGTTTCCGCACGGCTGTCCGAAAGGATAGCCTTGAAGAAGTCGTAAGGCAGTATGCCGTGCAGGTTGCCGTCAAAGCCATTTCGCTTAATTTCGGGGATAATCCGTCGGCGTGGATAGGTGCATATCGGGTCAATGTCATACACCTTATGCTGGTTGTTCCTGCGGATTTCCATCGGGCTGTCCTCGTTCCACAAGTCGTAGTAGAGAAGTGAAAAGCCACGCAACCTTGCCACTGTCTCGGACTTGCCGTCAGGAGCAATCCACCGCTGTGCCACCTCAAAGATGGAATACTCCGCCTTTTGCCCGACTTTCTGACGGCTCCTGACGAAAAAGAAACGTATTACCTGGTAGCCTTTGCAGGTGGTGATGATGGAGAAATACTCGTTGTCCACGAACACCCTCTTTCGGGTGTCCGTGATTTCCAATGCCGTGCCGCAGTTCGGGCAGGTGCATCCGCAAAGCGTGTCGGCAAGGCTGTGTCCGCTTTTCCATGCGTGTCCGCACTCCGTGCAGGTAATGACGCCTTTTGCAGTCCGCCTGCCGTAGTGCTTGAAACAATGGTGGAAAGCGTAGGTTCTCTGTGCGTTTGTCAGTTCGGGCAGGGTTGCGCTCAGACGGATGACTTCTTTCTGTATGGGTGTCTTGGGTTTCATAGGTTCAGAATAATGAAAGTTCAACTTGTTGTGCGTTTGTCTTTTGGTTCGCCTTAGCCTTGTTCCGGTTTTGCATCTTGCGCAGTTCCTCGTCTTGGTATTGGCGGATGGCTCTCTGCCTTGCTTCCGCCTTTTCCTCGTCCGTCAGTTCAACTCCGCATACCATGACTTGGCACGGGATTGGTTTGCCGATGTCGATGTCGTCCTCGTCAAAATAGTGTACCGCTTGCGACAAGACTTCCCCTGCGGTAACGCCTATGCCGTTGCCTCCATTGCATTGGCTTTTCGCCCAATGCAACAAATAGGTGATGCAATCGTCCATGTTCTTGTTCGGCTTGCTGTAACTTGCTGCAAACAGCTTGTCCTCCGCCGCACGGCTGTCCAAATAGGCTTGGATGGTCCGCTTGAAATGGTCTGTTCCGTTCATATCTGTATGTATTTTAGTTATTTGAAAAATTCTCCGTTGGATAAAAACTCGTATTCGTTGGCTTCGCAATCACGCTCAAAGGCTTCCTCGTTGCTAGCATATTCCACATCATCCCTGCAAAAGCGGAAAAAGCTGTCGATGCAGTCATTCATCAAGTCATACAAGTTCGTATGCTTGTCGGGGACTTTCAGAAAGTCGTATATGGGTTTCAGTATGTCCATGTCCGCACAATAACCCGTCAGCACACAATCATTGGTTACGGATATCCGACTTCTGCGCTGTTTGTGGAAGTCCTTTTTGTGCCAATAGGTCTTGGGCTTGAAAAGGTTGTGCCAATAGTTGTTCACGATGAATTTCAGCAACCGCACACCGCACAGTTCTTCCTCTTCCCCGCTGTAATTTGAGATGAATTGGAAATTATAGGTACAGGCATCATAATTCCACCTGCTTACCTTTACCTTGAAAATCTCCTCAAAGGCTTTCAACGTTGCCCTGTTGTCGGATGCGTCATATTCAAAGCCTTTCAACCACTTCCAATAGGCGTTCTCTTTCGCCTTGTCCGAAAGCTCGTCCACCTTGTAAACTTCGTATTTCCTCGTTTCCGTTCTCATAACTTTGCTCTATTGTTCGTCCAACATATTGTGATAAAACAACTCGTCATCCCGTCCGTAGATTTCCATCGTAGGGTTGTTGTCGTTTTCCGCAGGGGACAGTCCTTCCACCGTTTCGGGGTTCAATTCGTAGTCGCAATAGATGACGTTCTCGTCCATACCGATATGGCTGTTCACGTCTTTATCTTCCCATGAAAGAATGATGGATTTGGCTTCTTCATAGCTGTTCGCTTTGATGGAGAAGCGGGTACGTTCCCAGCAAGTTACCTTGCAATCCATATAAAAGTCAAAAGTTTCCATTGTCTGTAATTTAAGATGGTTATACGGTTTTCTGTAAAATCTCTATGTGGTATTGGGGCGGGCATTCCAAGATGAGAAAGGCGATGAAGTCCTTTCTTGCCTCCTTGTTCAACTCGTGGTACAACCTCCTGAATGAGGAAAAGTTACCGTTGATGCACACCTCTACCATATACTCGAAGATGTTGTCCACCTCGTAATACCTGCATTGTTGTGCCACTGTCTTGCTGTGTCTTTTCGCCATATCCGTATGAATTAAAGGGTTAATAACCAAATGAAAATTCCGATAGCTGCCACTACTGAAAGCAGGGCGGTGAGGATGCCGAACATGAAGTTCAACATACCCAGCAGGATTTCCCCTGCGATGCCCACCGCCAAACCTCCTGCGCAAAGGGTAATGCCCCATGCTGCTCTCACCATTGCGGACAATACGCTCCGCATAGCCTTTCCGATGTCGTTCAATGTCATTCTCATATCTTCCAATTTTTAGATTGTTGTTACTTGTCTTGCTCGGATGGGGAGGTCGGGTCGAGTCCTTTTTCTTTTCGCCTCTCCGTATGTCCGATGTCTCCTTGTGACGTCTTCCGACCGCGCACCGGTCGTTTTCGTTTCAGGGGAAAAAGCAAAGGTCAGGGGAGTAGGTTCAGCAAATTTTTTCGACAGAATACTACCTGAGCCTGCGAAGTGTGGAGATTGTGGCTAAAAAATTTGTGTTCCTAATCCCGTCTTTACCTTTGCCCCTGCAACGAAAATGACCACTGATGCCGTCTGGAATGGCGGCATGGGGACATTGGCATACACTTGGAGAGACGGAAAGGAAAAGGGGGAAGTATGTGAAATGGCGCAACGCGCCACAGGAAAATCGAAAGGGCGGCGCAACTGACAAGGGAAAGCCTCGCTTTCCTGCCGCCGTGACGGAAGTCCCGTGACCGTCATTGTCATGCGGGCATGGCTTGCGGTCGCGGGTGTTCCTCCGGCGGCATCTGTCTGAAAATGGTCTTGCCTGCCATTGCTCCGATTGGCAACGGCAGGGCAAGACGGTTGGAAGACAGGCCACACATGACAGCCGGGAATAGTCGCAGGAGCAGATTCACGCTTGCCGTGTCCTGCATCCGGCGGCATTTCCGGCTGACAACGGAAACGAAAAAAGAAAAACGAATAAGACGGTCTTGGCCGTTCAGCACAAGCACATAAAAGAAGTGTCCGCGACGATGGCAGTGTCACTGGTGACATTGTGGTCGTCGTGGGCTTTTCTTTGCTTGTGCTGCTTCTGAAATGGGCTTGCGCACATCAAGCCGGAAGCCGTTTTCAGAACAGGAAAAATGATGGAGGATAAAATTTGCGGGCGAAATAAAATTGCGGGAAATTTTGCAAAGACGGGGACTGTTTTGTACCTTTGCAAAAAGTAAGGACGTTCTTTCGCTTGATGCAAAATGAGGCAGATTATAGAAGTTCGCTGGTTTCTAAACCGTTAACAAGTCTGTTTTGTTTCTCTGTTAATTATCTCATAGCTTGAAAGATACAATTTTTATTGTGTCTTCTTTGATAGTAGGTAAGATGGCAGTCCAAGCCACATTGTTCGGCAATCATTTTCAGGCTGCGGTTGAGGTTTCCGGTGATTGGCACATAAAACAGTTTGCCGTCCTTGCCTTCTCCGCGATACTTCTCAATGATGCGCAAGGGTATGTCCAACAATTTGATATGGCACTCTGCCTTGGTCTTCTGACGGGCGATGTGAATCCACTTGCTACCGTCCTCCTTCGTGATGATGTTGTCCTCCGTCAAATTCGCTAAATCCGCCCTCCCGATGCCCGTGAAAGTCGAAAAGACGAACAAGTCCCTCGTATGACAAAGTCGGTATGTGGGCAGCTTGGCTTTCAACAGCTTCTCAAACTGCTCACCCGTCAGGTAGCGGTGGTTCACCGGAACCTTCTCTATCTTGTGTCCCGCGAAAGGGTCGCGTTTGAGAATATGCTTCTTCAAGGCGAGCCGCGTCATCTTGTGCAGCAGGATGAGGTAGTCGTTGTATGCCGATACCTTCAATCTCAGCACGGTGGAAAGGTAAAACGTGAAGTCGGTCATGAAGCGCATGGTCAGCGAGCGCAACGGCATGTCCTCCATGTTGTACTTGTACTTCATGAAATTGTGGATGTGCTTGCGTGTGGTCAGATAGCGGACATAGCTGTGCCTTGTCCTGTCAATGCCCACACGCTTGGCATATTCTTCGTTATGCTCGTCCATCAGCGCAAGCAGGGTTCCCTTCACCTGCGACTTGCCCGTCACGGCGTTCTTGATGATTTCAGCCGACACGAAGCCGTAACTGTCCACATTCTCCTTGTAGGCGGCATGGGCTTTGGCTTCCAGTGCGGACAGGGCATCGTTTAGCCTGACCAGTTCCTTTTTCTTTTCGCAGTCAAGGCTTTCCTTGCGCCCGTCAGTGGAAGCCCTGCCCGTGTCGGCATCCCAATACGCAGGCTCGACTTCCAACCCTGTGGAATACTGGCTGACCTTGCCGTCAAGGGTAATACGTCCCATGACAGGGCATTTGCCGTTCTTCTTCACCTTCTGTCGGTTGATGTAGAACAATAGCTTGAACGTGCTGCGCATGGCTTATCCCTCCATCATTTGTTTGACAATAGCCCTTTGTTTCCAACTCGGATTTACCCTGCGCCGGGTGTTGTCCTTGCGTATCGTGGAAGGGGATGCATCAATCCCGAACAGGGAGAACTTGCCGCCGATGGCTTCATTCAGCCTGTCCACGTCACGGTCAATCTTGTCCTGCGTGACTTTCGCATACCGCTGTGTGGTCTTGATATGTTTGTGCCCCATGATTTTGCTTACCGTTTCGATGGGTATTCCTTGTGATAAACAAATTATGCTGCCGAATGTATGACGTGCCTGATGGAATGAAATCGGACGGTTGATGCCGCACATCACCGACATCTTTTTGAGGTGGCGGTTCATGCTTTCTTTCGTAAGCATGGGCAGCAATTTCCCGTCGGCATCCATGCCCTTGTATTTCTCCAAGATGGCGAGCGGTATCTCCATCAGCCTTACACATTCGGGCGTTCCGGTCTTCTGCCGTTCGGTATGAATCCACAGGCTTCCGTCCTCGGCTTTTACAAGGTTCTTCTCCGTCAACGCCCTCATGTCGCAGTAACAAATGCCCGTCCAACACGAGAACAGGAACATGTCCCTCGTGAAATTGCGGTTGGGCGTATCGTAGGTCATATTTGCAAACTTGCCCAGTTCCTCTTCCGTAAGGTACATCTGCTTGAACTCCGGCTTTTGCGGTCTGTAGCCTTTGAACGGGCTGAACGGGATAATGCCACGGAACACGGCAAGCATCATCACGCTTTTCAGGCGGTTTACATGTCCGAGTATGGTCTTGGGCATAAACCGCTTGACGGTGCGCATGTACATGTCGAAATCCTCGATGAAATTCTCGTCCATCTGTTTGACGGGCATGTCGGAAAGATGATACTTGTCTTTCAGGAAGGTGGCGAGGTGGCGGTAAGTGTTCGTGTAATGGTAATAGCTGGTTGCGGAACGGTTTACGCCCACGCGCAAGGCATAGTCGCTGTTGTGCTCCTCAAACAGCTTCATGATGGTGTCCTGCGATTCCGCCAGCCCTTGGTAGGCGTTCTTCACTTCCTCTGCCGAAACAACCTCCTTGATGTCTTTAAGTTCGTTGAAACGCTGGCGCAACAACAATAGCGTGCGTTCAATCTCCCGGTTTGCCATGACCGCCATCCGGCTCTTGCCCGTACACCGTTGGGCAGTGGCGTTCCACAGCCTTACATCCACCTTGAACTTGCATGAGAACTGTGCGATAGAATTGTTCTTTCCCCTGACGGCTATCCTGCCCATGAGGGGCGACAGTCCGTCCTTGTCCTGTCCGCTGCGCTTGATGTAGAGCAGCACTTTCATTTCTGTCTTCATTGCCATAACTTTTTTGGTTGCAATATTAGTGATACATTGCCGACCGACAGAATTGGAAACAGGGCAGAACGGCGCAAACGGAACGGATGCTGCTAAATCTGCGGATTTGAAGCCATTGCCGCACGTATAATGCTTGTTTACAAGCATTAGGAACGCTGTTTTTCAGGCTTCAGGCAGGTTGCGGAACAGGTAATGACTTGGTAGCGGAAACCTTGCATTATCCTGCCTTTCCCTGCTGTTTGGCTGCAATGGCAAACGACTGCAAAACCGCTTGTTTACAACGGGTTGCGTTTGATTCTCTTTGTTCCTATCTCCCTTGCTTTGATGCTTCTTTCTTCCTTTACCACCCCGCCGCTCATCATTGCCGGCGCCCTGGGGCTTGACCTCGAAACCACCGGTTTCCTCGTCTCCATGGCCCTGTTTGCCTCCGGCGTGTCCACCTTTATCCAGTGCCGGCGCATAGGTCCGGTCGGTACTGGCCTGCTTTGCGTGCAGGGCACCAGCTTTTCCTTCATCGGCCCCATCATTGCGGCCGGTTTGTCGGGCGGGTTGGGAGCCGTGTTCGGCGCCTGTATGGCCGCCTCGTGTGTGGAGATGGCCGTCAGCCGGGTGCTCAAGTACATGCGCCGCATCATTACCCCGCTTGTCTCCGGAATTGTGGTTACGCTTATCGGGCTGAGCCTCATCAAGGTAGGCATTACGGCCTGCGGCGGCGGTCAGGCTGCCCTGGCCGACGGGTCGTTTGGCTCCATGCGCAATCTGGCCCTTTCGGGCGGCGTGCTGCTCATCATCATTGCCTTCAACCGCAGCAGCAACCGCTACCTGCGCATGAGCTCCATTGTCATCGGACTGATTGCCGGCTATGTGGCTGCCTGGCTGATGGGCGATGTCCGTTTCGACCAGGTGCAGAGCTACGGCGGTTTCAATGTGCCCGTGCCTTTGCGCTACGGGCTGCGTTTCGACGGTAGTGCCATCATTTCGCTGGGGCTTATTTATCTGATTACGGCCATCGAGGCCTATGGCGACATCACGGCCAATTCGCTCATTTCCGGCCAGCCCGTTGAGGGACCCGTATTCATGCGGCGCGCCTCGGGCGGTATTCTGGCCGACGGTTTCAATTCCATGTTGGCCGGCCTGTTCAATTCCTTCCCCAATTCCATTTTTGCCCAGAACAACGGTATGATTCAGCTCACCGGTGTGGCCAGCCGCTATGTGGGCTATTTTATAGCCGCCATGCTGGTGCTGCTGGGGCTTTTCCCGGCTGTGGGAAGGGTGTTCTCGCTGATGCCCGAGCCCGTGTTGGGCGGCGCCACGCTGCTTATGTTCGGCACGGTGGCTGCGGCCGGCATACGTATCATTGCCTCGCAAACCGTGACGCGCAAGGCCACCCTGGTCATGGCGCTCAGCTTTGCGTGCGGGCTGAGCGTGGAGCTTGTTCCGCAGATTCTGAACCATTTTCCCGAATGGATTAAGGGGATTTTCGCTTCCGGCATCACTACCGGCGGTCTGGTAGCCATTCTGAGCAATGCCCTGATTCGGATTCGGGAGGATTAGTCGTATTTTATAAAAAAAAGCAGCGTCTGCTGCTGTCGGTTTCCTGACGGTTTGCCGCCTGAAAGTCGGTCGGCAAACCGTTTTTTCATGCGTTTTTGATGCATCCGGCTCACACAAAAGCGTATTTCCCTTTCGTTTTGTCACCGCTGCGCCATCTGTTTTTTCTGCAAGGGTTCCATTTTTTACGTTTTTAGGGTAGATTATAGAAAAAATGTGTAGTTATGATTTTTTAAAACCTTATTTAATGTATTGATAATTAAATAGTTACAAGCGCAACGGGGGGGGTATTTTTTGAAAATAGACTTTTGTGTGGAAAATTTTAACATAAAATTCAACAAAAAGATACTTATTATCTCTATATTTGTATCAAAAAATCGAGCACAGAAAAGAACAAACCAAATTAGACAGCGAACGATCCGATTAGGAAAGAGGTGTATATCAACCCGTTCAAAAAAAACAAAGAAATTAAAATCATTCGACAACCTCTCCTTGTGTTTTTCCTGCCTTTTTTCGTTGACGTCTTTCTGTAAAGAAGACTGAGAATTGATTGATGACTTAACTTGCTTTTCCAACATGTTTCAGGTTGAGGCGGAGTACTTCCCCCATTCCGGAATAAGACGTGCTTTATGGTCAGATCTGATTCTCCCTTTTCTTGATAGAATACATAGGACAACAATAAGTGAAAACCATATAGTAAAAACAGCGTATGACTTGTATCAAGAAAAAGCGTAAGATTTTGCAGCGCGCATGGTTGCTGGCTGTATGCCTTTGGGCCGCCGGACTGTCGGCGTCTGCGCAGAATGTGGCTTTGAAAACCAATTTGCTCTATTGGGCTACCACGACGCCCAACCTGGGAGCCGAGGTTTCATTTGCCAAAAAGCATTCCGTACAGCTTTTCTACGGGTTCAACCCCTGGAAAGCTTCGTCAGGAAAGAGTATACGCCACTGGGTTTTGCAGCCTGAATACCGGTATTGGTTCTGTGAGAGCCTGAATGGCTGGTTTTTGGGCGGACACCTGATGGGTGGTGAGTTTAACGCCGGAAACGTGGATTTGCCTTTCGGGCTGGTCAAGTCGTTGAAGGACCGCCGTTATGAGGGCTGGTATGCCGGCGGAGGCGTTACGGTGGGTTATCAGTGGCCCATTTCGCGTCATTGGAATTTTGAGGCTTCGGTTGGCGTAGGATATGATTATATCAAGTACGACAAGTTTGAATGCGGTGTGTGTGGCGAGCAGCTCAAGTCGGGGCATTCCAATTATTTTGGTCCCACAAAGGCTGCGCTGAGCTTTCTCTACGTGTTCTAAATTCTTTCATCAATTCTTAAAACTGAAACGTATATGAAAAAGTACACATACATATTATGCTACGCCTTGCTGGCTGCACCCATGGTCATGCAGGCCCAGGATGAGGCACCTCGTCTGGGCGACCGGACCATTGTGGTGGAAAACATGAAAGTGGTGCATACCGACAACAACCTTGTGCTCGATTTCGACTTGAATATGGACTCGCTCGACCTTCCGGCCAATACCCGGCTGGTGTTTACTCCCGTGGTGCAGAACCGCGAAACCTCACGCGCCATGGGTTCGGTCATCGTCAACGGACGCCGGCAGGACATCTCCTTCCGCCGCAGCGGATACCGGCAGTATCCTGACGACGTGGTCAGCGTGCGCCGCAAGAACCATACCGCACAGAGCGTGCATTACAGCGCCGTGTTGCCTTATGAAGACTGGATGAAGAATGCCGATGTGGCCTTTGCCGAGGATTTGTGTGGCTGCGGCGACATCCTGGCCGAGAATACCCATGTGGTCTATCGCTTGCGTACGCCGTTCATGCCTTTTGTCCGTCCGGCTGCCGAGGCGCGCAAGGAACGTCGCGAGGAAGGCCGCGCGTTTATCGACTTCCCGGTAGACAAAATAGAGCTTTATCCGGAGTATCGCAACAATCCGCGTGAGTTGGCCAAGATTATCGAAACCATCAACGTGGTACGCAATGACAAGAACACGTCGATTACCGGCATTGAAATCCACGGCTACGCTTCGCCCGAGTCGCCTTATGAACACAACGCCTATCTGGCCGAGAATCGTGCCCGCACGCTCAAGGATTATGTGTGCCGGCTCATGAAGCTGGACAACCGCATTTTCAGTGTCAGCTCCACACCCGAGGATTGGGAAGGGCTGCGCAATTATGTAGCTTCGGGCAACCTGAAGCACAAGACCCAGATTCTGGCAGAAATTGACAACAAGCAGCTTAACCCCGACACCAAGGAGTGGCGCATCAAGATGACGTATCCTGAGGACTACCGCTTTATGCTCGACAACTGGTATCCCGCCCTGCGTCATTCGGATTATGTGGTGAAGTACACCGTGCGCCCCTTCTCCGTAGAGGAGGCTAAGGAAATCCTGAAAACCAAGCCACAGCAGCTTTCGCTGGAAGAGATGTTTTTGGTAGCGCAAACCTATGAGCCGGGTTCGCGTGAATTCAACGAAGTCATGGAAACGGCCGTACGCATGTATCCGGACGACCCTACGGCCAATATCAATGCCGCCTGCACCCGTATGGAACAGAACGACCTGGAGGGTGCCCGGCGCTATTTGGATAAGGCCGGCAATTCGCCCGAGGCCACTCATGCACGTGGCGTACTGGCCATGAAGCAGGGCCGTACGGACGAGGCTCGACGCCTGCTCCAGCAGGCACGTGATGCGGGAATAACTAACGCACAGAAAAACTTAGACATAATAGACTTATAAAAAACAAGAGACTAAATACAATCATTAATTTAATTTTTTATGAAGATGAAACGATTTAATTTGATTCCTCTGGCATTGACTACGTTGATGCTGGGGGCTTGCTCAAGCGAAGATGGTTTGAACTTGGGCGGAGGCAACAGCGTGGCTCAGGGCGAAAAAGGCTATATCAGCTTCTCGCTCAATTTGCCGACCGTCAAGAGTACGGCCAATCGTGCCAATGATGATTTTGATGATGGCGCAGCTGCGGAGTACAACGTAAAGGATGCAACCCTTTTGCTCTTTAGCGGAGCCAATGAGGGTGAGGCCACGTTTGCCGGAGCTTATGATTTATCAACAAAAATGACAGGCGGTACTTCAGACGGCGACAACATCACCACAACGTATAAGATTGCGCAAGAGGTGACCAAACCGGTTGGTGCAAACGTGTATGCTATGGTAGTGATCAACGGTAAGACCAGTAATGTGCTGACCGAAAGCGGCGGCACGTGGTCTATCAAAGGACAGACGTTGACGGCTTCAACTACCAAATATAAAGACTTGGCCGGCGCAGCTTATAACTTGAGCAATACTGATGTTGCCAATATTGCCAGCACGGCCGATGGCGGCTGTTTCCTGATGACCAACGCTCCGCTCTATACGAAGGCCGGCGGTGTGAGCAACCCCACAGGCGGCAGTGTGCAGACGCTGACGGAAATTAATCCGAACAACATCTTTACGACCGAAGAAGAAGCTAAGGCCAACCCGGCTGCCAACGTGTATGTGGAAAGAGCCGTAGCTAAAGTGACGGTTACGGGAAACACTACCGGAACTCAGGCCGACGGCAACATTGCCAACTATGAAATCAAGGGTTGGACGCTCGACGTGACCAACCAGTCTTCTTATCTGGTACGTAATGTAAACGGCGCTGACTGGTGGGGTCTGAAGGCTGACGGAAAAGATTACCGTTTTGTAGGTGCAGCTGCCGTGGCTGACGGTTTGTATCGTACGTATTGGGGCATTGACCCGAACTACAGCACTGGAGGAACCTTTACGACTCAGGCAGGAACTACTCCGACAAACTTGAAGACTGTTGGCGCCAACGACTATTGTCTGGAAAATACCTTTAATCTGACTCAGATGAAAGACGACCAGACCACGCGTGTCATTGTAGCCGCCGCTTTGGACTTGGACGGAGATGGTAACGCTGATGATTTCTATGTGCTCGACAACGACAAGAGTAATACCACTTTGACTCTTGAAGGTATAACCAACACCGTAAAGGCTGCCTACCTGGCCAATGGTACGGTTGTAAACTTGCTGAAAGAGAATCTGAACGGTGGTGCAAGTATCGGTGCGGAATACCTTGACGTCACGTTTGATCAGAAGGCCACTACCGGCGGATACGTGACCGTTACGGAAATTACGATAAAGGATGCAAGCGCTTCCAAGTTTAAGAATGGTGCTATTCCCGAAGGCTTGCAGGCTGCCAACAACGATGCAATTATTGCCGATGTGAACGCCGCTCACAAAATTGCTTACTACAAAGGCGGAGTTTCATACTATCCTGTAATGATCAAACACTTTGGTGACGATTTGACTCCGTGGAGCAATGGCGAAGTTTACGGCAGCAACAAGGCAGACTTCCTGGGCCGCTATGGCGTATTGCGTAACAACTGGTATTCAATTAACGTAACGGGCATCAAGAGCATTGGTGACCCTGAAGTTCCTAAGGTTTACGGTACTCCTGACGATCCCAGCGAATCCTGGATTTCTGTTACCATCAATATCCTCTCTTGGGCAAAACGCAGTCAGAGTGTGGATTTGTAAGAAACCGGAGTTTCTTTGAGGTGAAGTGATTGTTTGGTCCATTCTGCATTTACGGCAGATTGAATCTTTTGGATTTCCCGGTGTGGTAAGTCTGAAACAACATCCGGGAAAGTAAACACAGGAAAATCCGCTTCGCAGATTAATCAGAAAAAGCGAAGGTGCCGTCTTTCCGGCACAAAGAGAGGAAAGAACACATTGGGGCGGCACGACCGCCGCCCCAATTTTAAGTTGACTACAACGAGATGCAGGCCTGAGTCCGGCATCCACAAACATATAAGGCCGTATATGCGGCATACAGGCGGGACGAACCGCGTTCCACAAAAGCTGAATGAAAGTAAAACAAAAAAATATACGTGTATGAAACACTTAATTAAACAACATTTAGTATGGCTGTGGTTGTCAGTGTTTTCTTCGATGGCTCTGACGTCGTGTGACATGATGACGGAGGATCGCGAAGATTGTCCTACGGGACTTTATTTGACCTTTAAGTACGACTACAACCTGCAGCGCGCTGATATGTTCAGCGACCATGTAGGGGCAGTCGACGTGTATGTGTTCGACGAAAACGGCAAGTTCGTCACCAAGCAGTCGGAGGCCAACCAGGGCGGCAGTAATCCGCTGGCTGCTCCGCTCTATCGGATGCACATGAACCTCGACCCCGGTAAGTATCAGTTTATCGTGCTGGCCGGGCAGAAATCGTATGCCGAGCAGCTGGCCGCTCCACGAGCTCACTTTGTGCGCACCGAGCCCCAGCCGGGCGACGACATGAGCGCGCTTCACGTACGTCTGGACACTAAGGCCGGCGAATCGTCGATGCTGTTGGTGGACAACATGAACCAGCCGCTCGATACCCTTTGGCACGGCATCATGACCGATCCCGTGGAAGTGTTCGACCAGAAACCTACCTACCGCACCATCTCGCTCATGCGCGACACCAAGAAAATCAACGTTACGCTGCGTGAACAGGACGATCCCACCCAGATGGACATCAACAACTACGACTTGCGTATCGTTGACAACAATACCCACATCCTTTGGGACAATTCGCTGGATGAGACCGACCAGGTGATGTACACTCCGCACGCCTTGTGGAATACGGACGACCGCACGCCGGCCTTCGATGTTAATGGTAACGAAATTGAGGGTGTTGGTCACATCGGTCATGCTGACTTCATGACCTCGCGTATTATTAAACATGATAACGAAGCTGACGATGCCGTGCTGATTATTACTAACAAACGGACTGGAAAGACTGTAGGTACTATAAATTTGGCAGACTATTTGAGCCGTCTGCGCACCAGTGAGGACGTCTACCGCTATTCCGCACAGGAATTCCTCGACCGCGGCTATGACTATCAAGTTGACATTTTCTTGATAGGCGACCGTCTGGCTTACGTCAACATCAGCATCAGCATTCTGGGCTGGAGCCAACATTGGCAGTATGAGGAACTTTAAAAATCATGTAGTTTGTGTGAGGAATCCACAACCTCTCCTCAGTTTTTTTTAAAAAGAATCGATTATGAAGCCTATATATCACTCCTATTCAGCATGGCTACGGGCCCTCTCCAGCCTGCCGCAGGCCGGCTGCGTGCTGGCGCTGGCTGCCCTGTCGGCCGGCTGCACGCAGAATGACCTGGGCGACGGCTTTTCGGGCGGCGGGAGTAAGCCCGGTTCGTTCGTCACGCTGTCGCTGACCACCCCGTCGGCCCCTGCCATGCGCAGTAATCCTACCGGAGGCGAGCAGGGCGACGGAACGGAAACCGGTCAGGACTATGAAAATACGGTCAAGCGCGCCGTGGCTTTCTTCTATCAGGGCAGTGGCGTGAATGCCGGGGGCACAATCCCCATTCAGGCTGCCGTGCCGTTCACCTTTACCGGCAGCGGAACCGAAGGCAGCAACGGCATCGACCGCGTGTACACCACCACGCCCCAGACGGTGGATTTGGAAAACGGTACCTACCATTTGCTGCTGGTGGCCAATCCCGGCACCGACTGGTGGTCGGGTAAGTCGCTCACGCTTGGCGACGTGCGCGACCACATCCAGCAGCAGGCCTGGCAGCAGGCTGAGGATGGCAGTTATTCCGACTTCGTGATGACTTCGGCCGCCGATGCCACGGTGACGCTGAACTTTAATCCCGAAAATGACCCCGCTAAAGCCACGGTCAGCGTGGAGCGCATGGCCGCCCGCCTGGACTATCAGGCCGAGGCCAGCTATCCTTGTCAGGACCATTCCGGCGCTACGGCTGAAATTACGGGTGCCGCGCTGGTCAACAACCTGACGGCCGGCAGCTACCTGACCAAGCGCGTGGCCAATGATGTCGATGGCACCGGCCTGAGCTATCTGGGCGACGAAACTCCGGATGCAGGGGTGCAGACCAACTACGTGCTCGACCCCTGGACGGCACAAAAGACGGCCGGCAACAACAGCTTTACCATAGGTGATGCGACAGCCCAGCCGGCATCGGCCCTCTACGGCGTGTGGTTTGACGGCAGCTGGGCCGACCCCAACCAGTGGGCCAGCTACGTGAAGGCCGGAACTTCCGTTTCCGACGGTTCGGAAACCTGGCAGCGCATCGGCTATACCCTCGAAAATACGACGGCCGCCACTGAGGCCGGCAGCCGATACAGCACGGGCGTAGTGTTCAAGGCCCAGTTCCATCCGCAGGGCTTGCCCAATTACACGGATGGCGCCACCTTCTTTTCCTACGGCACCAATCTGTATGCCTCGATGGAGGATATGATGCAGCATTTCTATGGCAGTGTGTTTGCTAATGACTTCAGCAAAGTTACTTCCTGCCAGACCTGGGGAGCGGTGAAGGACTTTATAGCCTCCACACTGCTGCCTAACGACCCTTCGGGCTACTACACGTGGCTCAGCAAGCAGGCTGAAGAGGCCGATGATGAAGCCGTTGCCGATGCCCAGTCGCTGACGTGGAGCCGGTATATGCTGACGGAGTGCGGCTATTCAAAGTCGGCCGACGGCGCAGTGACGCTGGACCAGAACGGAAAAGTAACCCGCACGGCGCTGCGCCCCACCGGTGTGCGTACCTATAAGGACGCCACCTGCTACTATACCTGGTGGGTGCGCCACAGCAACGACGGGCAGGACGATACGAACGGCATAATGGAGTACGCCATTGTGCGCAACAACATCTACAAACTGAAGGTGAAAAGCATTTACTCTTTGGGCAGCGACATCCCGACCGACGAAGACCACGGCCTCGTCATCGAGGTGTATGTCAACGACTGGCAGTTGCTCGACCCAGAGATTCTGCCTATGTAATCCGAATGATGACGAACTTGTAAAATGGTGAATGATATGAGCAATTACCTGAAACATATATTCCGCAAAGCGCTGTACCTGTGGCCGTGCTTGTGCGTGGTGCTGGCCGCCTCGTGTATGGAGGAGGAACAGTGCGACACCTGCTCAAAGTATCCCGTAAAGGTACAGCTGAATATTACGGCCGAGGAGGAACACAGCCTGAACACGCGGGCCACCGAAGTAGGACAGAACCATGAGTATATCAACACGCTGTGTGTGCTGCTGGTGAAGGACGGCAAGGTGGTGAAAAAGCTGCTTCCCGACCTTAAAGCCAACGCTGCGGCAAAAACAGGCGACCTGAAAAATTATACATCCGAACTTTTTGAATTAGAGTCCGGGGGTTATACGGTCTATGCCTTTGCCAATATGTATGATACGTATCTGGCTGAGTGGCCGACGATTTCCGGTCTGGCCGAGGGGGCAGCCGTGAGCGGCGTTGATTTCAGCAACATGGTCTTGACAAATCCGGCCGGAAAGTTGGATTTCACTAGATATTTCATTCCGATGAGCGCCAAGCAGGACGTAACGGTGGATGCTTCCACCCGGAGCATTTCAATCGGGCTGGACCGCCTGGTCAGCAAAATCCGAATCAATGTCACGCCCACCGATGTGAAGGTCAACTCCCTGACATTTGGCGGTTGTGCGGATGGCGTCAAGTTGTTTGCCGACGGCGGTACGGCTTCTTCCATCGCTTATGACGTGGAGAAGACCATGAATTTTACCGATCCGCAATCAACCGTGGCCGATTTCTATGTCAATGCCACGGAAGAAAGCGGCCATCCGTTCTCCGTAGAGCTGACCACCAACGAATACAGCGGCACCACCTACACCGCTACTACCACGCGTGACGAATTACCTCGCAACAGCATCTTCCCGCTTACGCTGCAGCTTAATCAGTACGGCCTCGACCTGGATGCGCAGTGCTGGGTAAGCCCCATCGGCAGCCTGCCCGTGGAGGTAACGGTTGGTTTCCAGCAGGATACATACGAGGTTGACGTGCCCGAAGGCTGTCAGTTCGCCTTTACGGTCAATAGCGTGAAGGCGGCAGGAAGCAGCAGTTCCGTGACAGATGTCAGCAGCGTATGGACCATTCCGGACGGCATCACCGGCATTGCCTTCGACGGCGAGACCTCCGGCGTAAAGACCGTAAAGGGCCACGTCACCGCAGCCGCCGGCCGCGATTTTGAGCTGAATGCCCAGGTATCGTGGAAAGACGCCAGCGGCACCTACAACCGTATTTATACCATCGTACTGCACACCAAGGACCTGACCAAGTTCCCGCTCCCAACTACGGGCAAGCAGAACAGCAGTAGCCGGATACAGTATCTCTGTCCGGAGATGCTCAATTTGTTCATCAAGTAAAGAAGGAGGACATAAGATATGAAGAATTTATATAAAATAGGATCTTTTTTGCTGGCTTCAGCTGTGCTGTGCTTCTTTCCAGCTATAGGACAAAATATATCTGATGATTACGAATCTAGAACGGTTCAGCATAAGTTCCCGAACAAGTGGTATAATATACGTACCAATTCGGGTATGAGTCAGGCCTCGAAAGATATGGATACTTTTGATGACGAGACTCCAAGCTTTAAAAATACATATACAAATACGGATATTCAGGCGGCGCATACGTATATAGATACTTTGTATGTAAGAAAAGGTAAATCTGTAACTTTGTATTTGCCGTTTATTTCAAATGGGCAGGATCAGTTGAGTGCCCAAGCATATCAGCGGTGGTACAACTTTATCACTGAAGGTACGTTTAGCTACAAGAGCAGGCGTACAACTTATGATATCGTAAGTTTTAATGCTACAGCCTACCGATTCACTAATGGATATGTGGGTGGTGCTAATACGGGTTTGGGAAGTAACGGTTATATAGATAGAATAACATTTGATTATCCGACCGATACTGAATATAATACCCGAGTTCGGAATGGTTTCAATAATGGCAAAGCGGGCAACAAATATTACATTGTAGCGTGTGATGTTTCTGGCTATACAGATTTTACTCGAAATTTTTCATCCGGGAATGGTGGAAGTTTTAGAAATGATGGGTATATTGAGCCAACACTGAGCGCACGAGCTATTTATTATATAGTAGGTGTAGATGACAGAGACGGGACGAACGAAACAGAAATGTGGAAAAACGGATACGGTCGTCTTTCCTCTTCAGAGTATCAGGGTGGTGACAGAACAGGAAAAAAATTCCTGGAAGAATATAATATCACATTTCCGTGTGACCATTTAGGAAATCAGACGGATGAACTCGTGGCGTTGTCGAAAGATGCTCGTGGATATAGAATTGATGGCGATAGTAACGATAATCTTACGGTTTCAATATCCTCACCCAATAATGTTTTTAGTTTGTTGACTGGAGGAAATAATAATTCAGCTTCAGGTGGTAGTGAAAGGAATACAATTACTCTGACGGGTAGACGCCGTACGATTACATTCCGTAAGAGCGGTGCAGGTATGCGTAAGCCGTGGAGCGTGAATGACGGGCAGACGGCAACTATTATCGTAACGAAGACGGTAGGCGGAACCACATATAACATTGCGAAGTTCAACTTGACATTTGAAAAAGACAACCGTCTGCTTACTCAGCACCAGTTGGATAGAATAGACAGACAGCGTAAAGGCGAAAATACAAATATCACGAGTGAGTCATGGTATAGAACGGCTTATCAGAACAGAACTCCTGAATTCCTGCGTGAGAATTATACTCTGTTGACGTCAAGAACGCTTGATTATGATCCAGATGTGGCAGAGATGTATGGACAACAGAGTTGGTATTATCCTTTTCCTGTAGAATGGGACTATAGCTCATATGCTTTCTTTGACGGATCAACAACCAGTGATTTTAATGGGTCTACTGATGGCAGTTCTCCTTACAACAGCCAACCTTTTGCAGAATGGGGAAATTATGCCTTGACAAATAATTATGTCGGATATGGAGACATTGTAAAGAATAGTGTAAAACGACCGACAAATCCTTCTTTGGGAGGTAAGAATGCCGATGGTTATTTTATTTATGTAGATGCGTCCGACCGTCCGGGTACGGTAATGACATTGCCATTTAAGGAGAATCTTTGTCGTGGTACAAAATTAATGGTAAGTGCCTGGGTAAAGAGTGCTGATGAGGATGCAAATGATTCAGAGAATTCTGCCATACTGTTTACCATATATGGTGTTGATGCAGATGGTAACAAAACGCCGTTGTTTAGCCAGAGTACGGGTCAGATTACAACCACGACTTTCCTGACAAGTAGTGACGGCTATGAGTATACTGATGCAAATGGTTATGGAGGTCGGCAGAATGACTGGTATCAGCTGTATTTCTCATTTGTAAATAACAATGAGTATAATGCTAATTTTGTCAGCTATGAGTTGAAAATTGATAACAACTGTGGCTCTACAGCTGGTGGTGACTTCTATTTGGATGAAATAGAAGTGTTTATATCGCAGCCTACGGCTACGGTATCGCAGAAGGACTATACCTGCTCGGGTGAACGTACGTTGTTGAGCGCTTCCTTGGATTGGGCGCAGCTTTGCGATCGAGTCGGCCTTAATCCGGATGAAACCAATCAAAGCGAGACGCCTGAAGGTATTGATTTCTGCTTTATTGATGAAGTCCAGTATAATTTGCGTCTGAATGGCAAGGAAAATCCGACCGAAGCTGATATTTTAGCAGCCATCAAGGGGTCGGTTGTTAAAATCGGAGCCGGTGAGGGTGCTGGTTATGACCGCGACATTGCATCACTTTATTACGAGAAAGTTTTTACGGATAATAAGGAATATGTATCGGCCGATAAGAATTTGGCTTTGAATAATACCGACGGCCAGCACTATTATTTTTATCGTACGGGTACTGCTGATGAAGAGAATCGTCGTTTGATTGTCGATTTCTATTCCGCCATGTCACCTAACCGTGCCTATGTGATGCTTATTCGTGATAGCAATCCGGATGGAACATTGAGTACATATGAGGATTTTGCTAAAGAAATCAACGATCCGTGTGCCATCAAGAGCCGATTCTTTGTGACCTCACAGACCTTGGTAAAGATTAACGGTGAGGTGGCTAATCCGCAGACGGATTACTGTGAGGGACAAACTTTTAATTTCACCGCTCAGATGCGTGTGCCTAAACTTGATAAGAATGATGAAATTATACGAGATCCTGAAACGGGTGAGGAGCAATTTGAAGTAGTTGATTCTGAAGTTTTCTTCGATTGGTTCTTTGGTGATGAAGAGGAATTTGTTAAGTCTCATACAGAATATGATAATGAGTCCTTGCAGTTGGCGCTTAAAGCCTTGCGCGACGTGCCGGCATATCGTAATGTGACCAGTCTTGATAATGTGGTTCCTGTGGATCCTGAACCTGGAGTTCATAACGGATTGACTCAGGATCAGATTAATCTGATTCAATATTATTTGAATCAGCCTGGACAAACTGGTGGAATTAATAAGCGTTTGGTGTTGTGTAAAAGCAGTCTAAGTATCGCTATTTTGTCGACGGGATTGCAAGTCGTGATTAGCCCGATTCCTGCGGTATTGCCTTCGGGTTCTTCTTTAACGGAAGCCCAGTGGGAAAAGATCTGTTGGGATTATGTACCTTTGCGTCTTACGGGCAATGGCGAAGCACCAAAGTTGCATGCCGGATTTAATGCGGTTCAGTATCCTTCAGACGATTTTAACCCGAATCTTCGAATCGGATTGGATCAGATTAAAAATGTTTCCACTGGCGCAGCTACACTGACCCTTAGTTTGCGTGGAGCAAAATATACGGATGATGCTGTTGATCACCTTGGATTGATTGATATTCCGAATAGCGATATCGATTATGCAAAACTGTATCTTATCGGCACGGACGATCCTCAATATTCTGATTTGATGAATTCAAGTGCCTATGATCAGTATTATTTGCCGATTGGAGAACTGAAGAGTCTGGAAGCTCATGAGTACAATGAGACTTCCCCGTTTACAGACGAGGCCAAGTTACAGTTTAATCTGGCTGAGCAGAATCTTGTTGACGGTACTAAGTTTACTTTCAATCCACGTGAAGGATATAGTTATACATTCTCAGTTCATTTTGCCGAACGAGGTGAAACCGTAAATAACAGTTGTTGGGGAACATTCCCTGTGACCATGAAAGTTGTTCCGGCTAATTTGGTTTGGAAGGGAACTTCGGCCACCAGTAACTGGAATGATGATAAGAACTGGAAGCGTGCTGATAATACGGATTTGAAGAATACAGACGGTACCTATATTACCAATGCTCAAAATACAACAGATAACGGTTTCGTTCCGATGTTGTTCTCTAATGTAATTATGCCTAAAGACAGCAAGACTGAGCTTTATATGGCTGGTTATGCGAATGGAGGAGAAGGTTGGGTAAACAGTAGTCGTCCTGATTATATGGAGTTGCCGACGGAGAATATCCAGTACGACCTGATGGCTTACGAAAAGGACAATGCACTCACCACGCAGCGTTATCGTGTAAACATCTGCCGCGACATCCACTTTGAGCCGGGAGCACAGATGCTGCATGCCGAAGAATTGCTTTACAACAAGGCGTGGACGGATGTAGAGGTTGCGCCGGGTAAGTGGGCGCTGGTCAGCACACCGCTTCAAGGCGTTGTAGCCGGTGACTGGTATGCTCCGACCGCTACCGGACAGCAGGCTACTGAATACTTCAAGGATATTACGTTTGCTGACGGCGGTTACAACCGTCTGAATCCGGCCGTTTACCAGCGCAGCTGGAGCGTTGGAGCTAAGATTGTAGAGCAGGGCGGAACAAATAATACTCCGGTATCCTTTACCACCGAGTGGAGCTCGGTTTATAACGACGCCAGCGTACCTTACAGCGCAGGAGCAGGCTTCTCGCTCAAGGCTGTGTCTGACAAGAATCCGCTGTTGTTCCGCTTCCCGAAAGCAGATACGGAGTATTATGTGTCTACGGATCCATTGAGCCGTGATAATGCTGGCAAACTGCTGGTGAGCAGCTTGATTGACCGCAGTGATCCGTATGTTTATAATCCTCAGACAGACGTGAAAGTAACACTCAAGCCGTCGCCTGCAGCTGAAAATGGCGCGCGTTATCTGATGGTAGGTAACCCGTTCATGACTTCGCTCGATGTGCGCCAGTTCGTGGAGGCCAACGATGGTGTTCTGGCTCAGAAATATTGGTACGTTACGGCTGACGGAAGAACACAGGCCGATGTTCGTGGAGACGATGGTAACTGGATGGCTGCTGATGCTTATCAGGCTGCACCTTACTCCGCATTCTATGTAGAGGCTGCCGACCCGAATGCAGCAGACGTTGAAGTGAAGTTTACGGCTGACATGCAGGTGGCCTTTACTCAGGCCAGTGGTACGGCATCGGCCAGTCAGGCCCGCGCCTTACAGATTGAGGCTGCCGGCAGCCACGGCTCCAGCCAGGCTTTGCTGAGCTATTCAGCCCAGGCCGACAATGCCTGCGCCGGCGAGGATGCCGTATTGTTGAGCAACTTGTCGGGCAATGCTACCGCTGCTCCGCAGGTTTACACCGTGGCCGGCAACACTGCCGTAAGCGTCAACTGGCTGAAAGATGCCCAGCAGATTCCGTTGGGTGTGTTTGCCGCTACTGAGGATGACGAGGTTACCCTGACCTTTACGGGACTTGGCGCTCTCCGCTCACCGCGCCTGTACGACGCTGAACTCAACACCGAAACGCCGCTCTCCGAGGGCTATCAGTTGACGGTTAAGGGCTCTTCACACGGTCGCTACTTCCTGCGCAGCTTGGGCGGTGCCCTGACGGGACTGACCCCCACCACCACGGATCCCGAACTGACGGTTTACTCCGTACGTCCCGGCGAACTGATTGTTTCGTCCAACGCTACGTTGCAGTCCGTACAGGTATTCACGGCCGATGGCCGTCGCCTCAGTCCGGTGGTTCAGTCGCAGTCCGACTGCGTATGGCGCCTGAGCGGTGTGGACAAGGGCGTGGTGCTCATTAAGGCTACTGCCGGAAACCGCCAGCAGGTTGTCCGTAAGGCTATGGTAAAGTAAATTCATAACTTCTTATCGCGAAAGGATAAGTAGTTCGTTTCTCATCATTACAATCAGCGGCTATGGTGCCGGAGCAGTTCTGTCTTGAACTGTTTTTCCGGTTTCCATAGCCGTTTTTCTGTGCCGCCAATATGAGGCGGGGGGAAGAATGGAGGGGGGAACGTTACATTTGTTCCACGTCCATATAGTCAATGTCCGGTGCCCATCCGTTGGTGTTGCCCAGCTCGATGATGTTGTTGCCTTTTTTCAGTTCTACGGTCACGCTGCATTCTGCACCTTGCGGGGATGAGGGCAGATGGATGAAGCGCTTGACCAGCTTACCGTTGATTCCGACTTCAAGTGTGGATGCGTTTTTGCAGAGATAGCGGAACGTGAGACGGTAACGGCCGCCTTTGTGGCTGAATACGTGGCGCCACTGCATGCTGTTGCCCTTCAGGCTGCCGTCGCCCAGATGACCTACTTTCGCGCCGCATGACAGCCCTTTCTCTTCATACCCTACGCGGGCACAGTCGGCTTCGCTGATGGCCGAATAGAGGCTTAGCCAGGCGTTTTCAGCTTCGTAGCGCACCGTTTCGGTGCGTTTCCCTTTCAGTACATAAATGCGTGTGGCGTGCGGCGGCAGGCTGACGCTGAGGGCTGACTCGCATGGTGACATGTCGCAGCGTTGCATGGCGTCGCGCACTTTTACCTTGCCTTTCGCGTAGCCCAGTTGTGAGAGCGTAATGCTCATGTCGGCCGTCGTGTCCGACGGGTTGTAGAAGGCTACGGCGCGTGTTCGCCCGTGGCTCGAGAGCAGGTCTTTTACCAGTATGTATGCCGCGCCCTGACGGCTTACCACGTGTCCCTGTTGTCCCAGGGGGTCCTGATTGATGGCTATGAGTTCGGGATTGGTTATCAGACTGAGCGTTTCGGCGCTGAGGCTGGTCAGGTCGGCCCCGATGAGCAGTGGCGAACTCATCATACACCACATCCCGAAATGGGTGCGTTCCTGTTCGGCCGTGAGCCCTCTGCCCACTTCGAGCATGTCCATGTCGTTATAGTGTCCCGGCGAGGCGTAGGCCGAGAGGAACAGATTGCGGTCGATGATGGATTTGACCGATGCCCAGTTGTTCTGGATGTCGGGAGCAATGCGCCATGAGCCGGCAATTTCCGTAACCCATGTGCCCGGAAAGGCCCACCGGCATACGTTCAGACACACGTTGCGGTGTGCTTCGGCACGTATAATCTGGCTGATGGCCGTATATTGTGTCTGTTCGTCAAGGTCGAGCCGTTCGGTGTTCTGCGCCGGGTCGCCGCCGCAAAAGTCTACCTTGATGAAGTCAAACCCCAGGTCGTTGAACAGGTAGTTCACGTCAGCCTTTTCGTGGCCGTACAGCCCGATGCCCACGCCTCCTTTGTCGTTGTCCCAGTAGTTCCCGCAGGTGTTGCGCCCGGCGTCGGAGTAGGTGCCGGCTTTCAGGCCGAGGCTGTGGATATAGTCGACCACGGGCTTGAGTCCTTGCGGAAATCTTGTGGCGTGGGCATGCAGCCGGCCGTCGGGCTCGCGGCCGTCAAAGGCGCCGTCGTCAATGTTGATATATTCGTACCCGGCCTCTTTCAGGCCGTTTTGTGTCATGGCGAAGGCCTGTTTGCGGATGAGGCTGTCGCTGATGTTTACGCGGTAGGTGTTCCATGAGCTCCAGCCCATGGTGGGGCGCTGGGCGGCGGCCGGAAGCATCAGGAGTGTACACATGACGGTTGAAAAAATGATTTTCATGATAATCGGATAAAAATGAGGTTGGTTCAGTTGAATTTATTCGGTTGTGGTAATTTCAAACCGCACGTTGCGGCTGAGGGGCAGTTGCGACGAACATACCGTAATGCCCTTTATGTCGGGGTCGTAGGAGGCCTTGACGCGTTTTCCGTTCAGACGTACCTTGCAGTTTCTGCCTGTTCCCGGCATTTCAATCCGGTAAGCCCGTTTGGGCAGTTGTCCGTGGTAGTGGCCTTGTGTGGCATCTATGCTGACGGTTACGGTATTTCCGGCGCCACGCAGGGTGCGTCCGTCAGCCTACGGCTGTATGGAGTAGTTGTAGTAGCATTCGTTCAGCCAGGGCAGGTGGGGGTGTAGTTGTGCCGCGCACCAGCGGATAGGCATAGTCCTGCTGCCAGTCGAGCCACCAGAATGCTACCCCCATGGAGTCGCTCTCGTGGTGGGCGTGTTTCATGAAACTTTTCATGTAAACCGGGTCGCCGGCGTCAAATACGGGAATTCCGTCGCGCGTATATTCGGGACCCAGTTCGGCCGCAAAGTCGGCATAGGCGTCATCTTCCGGCCGCATCCCGTCGTGCGGATGTTCGTTCAGCACGACATAGATGTGCTGGTCTTTGAATTCCCTGATCAGTCCCGCCGGGTCGGGTATGAGCTTGCGGTTCCAGCTGTAGCCGCTCCAGCCGCGGGTATAGGCGTGACCGGTACCCCGGCTGAAGTCCTTTTTGTGCCAGTCCATGTCAAATACCATAATGTCCAGCGGAAATCCGTGTTCGTGATACCCTTGAGCCAGTTCCCGGTAGTCGTCGGCCGTGTAGGGCCACCAGCGGCAGTACCATGCTCCGTGTACGTATTTGCGTGTCATGGGGGCAGGTCCGCTTATGGCGGCCAGCGACTTCAGAGCCGCCTTGTAGTCGGTACCGTAAACAAAGAGGTAGAGGTCCTGCACGTGGCTGTGCGGGCGTGGTTGCAGGGAGCCGTGGCGGTAGATGTCCTTGCCCGTATCCTGTATGAGATACCATCCGTCGCGGCTGAGCAGTCCCTCCTGGCGTGTGGTGGGGCCGCCTATTCCGTCAACCGTGGTCAGGGCTCCTTTCAGGTTGCCCTGTTGCCCGTCGGTGAGACACCAGTGCTTGGTTTCTCCGTTCATGCTGAACGACACTTTCAGGTTGTTCTGTCCGAAGGGGAAGCCGTCGTTGTCAAATTCCAGACGCATGGCCCGTGTGCTGAACACGTGCTTGCGGCCTTCCTGCTCGTGCTTTACGTCGACGGGATATTCTCCCCGCACTACGGCAAACAGGGTAGAGTCGTTCAGGAATTCCTGATGCAGGGCATATTCCAGCCGCACCAGGTGGTCCGTAATGAATGTGAGGCGGCTGTTGCCGATGACAAAAGACGTGGCCCGCAGGGGCATTGACGTCAGGAGAAGACACAGAATCAGGATTCCGCCATACAGCAGCGGCCGGCCGGGCATGTGTCGTAATTTGAAGAGGTGTGATTGCTGATAATGTTTTTTCATGCTGATTAAAGGTTTGCTTTTTTTGCCGGTTCAAGCGTTTGCCGGACAATGCGTATAAAGTCTTGAGCCGGGCAGATTTATGTTTCCGTGTTTTTCATAAGGTAAGGTTATTGTATGGGCAAAATAAGGTATTTCCGTGGAGAGTGCCAATTTTGCAGGGTAAAAAAATGCAAAAAAAAGACTCCTGCGTTTCGCAACGGAGGAGCCCCCAAATAAACAATCATTCACTTACTTGTGCGGGTCAAAATGTGGGACTTCGTTAAGCCCCGTCCAATCATTCTCTTTTGAAATGATTACCTCTATATAATCTACATCATGAAAATATGCCTATTGGAAAGAATCTGTGGAAGTATCAGAATCCGCCGGGGAATCCGCCGCCCGGAGGTGGTGGCATGAATCCGCCGTTCTGGCTGTCGAACTGCTGGTTGTTGCGTCCGCTCTGTGGCCGGCGGTTAATGATTTTCAGTATCTGAACGGAGGTGAATCCGTTTTTCTGAAGCTTTTCGCAAAACTCCTTTTTCAGCGTAGCCCGTTGCAGTTCGCGGTCGAGCTGCTGTGTCAGTTTTTCGGAAGCTTGCTCTTCGGTCAGTTCCTCCTGCTTTTCGCGGTTCTTTCCGCGGTTGGCGGGAGCGGGGCTGAGGCTGTCCAGAGCCGTCTGGTAGTTGGTGTACAACTCCGTGAACAGGGCCGTCTGGTTATCGTCGAGGTCGAGTTCCTTTACGATTTCCTTCATCTGCTGTACGCGCTGTTTCTGTGCGTTCCGGCGGCTGTTTTGAGCAGTGGTCGGCCATATCATGAGGCTGCCCAGTGCCAGTGTGAGTATGATTTTCTTTGTTTTCATACCGCAAAGTTAAGCGATTGGTGGCGAAATGGCATCACCCATAAGTCAAAAAATTTGTCCCATCTCGACGAATGGCAGGATTTTGTCGATAAATTCCCGAAGACGTTTGTATGTGCGGTCGGATAAGGTTGTAAAACAACCGGTTAGGCCCTTTGCCGAAGGGTGGTTTTCATACCGGGATGGTTTGAAAACGCCACGAGGCCGGACTTTGTTGTTACAGAGTCCGACCTCGTGGCGCTGAAGTCCCGGCTTTTTCCGGCGGATTACAGATGCTCCAGCACGTAGGCCGCAAGGTAGCAGCCAAAGGTGGCGGGCATGTAGCTTACGGTGCCGGTAGTGGTTTTTTTGTTGCGTTCGTTGGCTATGCTGATTACGGCCCTGCGGTCGGCCTGTTGCGCGCAGAACACCACTGGCAGTTTCCGTCCGCGCAACCCCTGTGCGGTCAGTCCGTGGCGCACGGCCTTGGCCAGTCCGCAGTGGTAGGTTTGCCACAGGTCCGTCTGGCGGATGAGCGAAAGGTCGGTCTTGGCGCCTGCTCCCATGGACGATACAACCCGTAGCTTGTGGCGCAGGCACCAGCTGAGCAGGGCCACCTTGGGGGCAATGGTGTCGATGGCGTCCACCACAAAGTCGTAGGGCTGTGCCGTGACCACCTCCTCCACGCTTTCGGGGGTGAGAAACTCCGTGCGCAGGGTCAGCTCCAGCTGCGGGTTGATGTCGGCAAAGCGCCGGGCCAGCACCTCCGTCTTGGGCTGCCCCAGGGTGGAGCGCAGGGCGCAGAGCTGGCGGTTGAGGTTGGTGGGCGCTACGTTGTCGGCGTCGAGCAGGGTCAGGTGGCCTATGCCTGCGCGGCAGAGCATTTCGGCCGCCCAGGCGCCTACGCCGCCTACGCCTACGATGAGCACACGGGCCCGCTCGAGGCGCTCCATGCGCTGGGAGCCGTAGAGCAGGGCGGTGCGTTGCAGGAAATCGTCGTTGGTCATGAGCGTGGTGGTGATTGATGATGAACCGGACCGTCAGGCCCCCGGTACGGCCGTCTTGTTCTTGTCGGTTTCGTACTGGTCGGGGAAGATGATGAGCAGACTGTTGGCTGCAAAGTGGCGCTCAATGAGTTTGGGCAGCAGCTCCATCTCGTTGTGATAGGAGAGGGTGCCGGGGCGTGCGCCTACGGCTACCAGCAGGTGGTCGGGGCGTATCTGGTCGCCCAGCGAGGCCACGTCGGTCCAGTCGGTAAAGTTGTTAAGACTGTATATGAAGTTGAACTTCTTCTTGCCCCAGATGGTCTTGATTTTTTCCATGGTCAGCAGTGAGCTGTACAGCTCCACGCGGCAACTCAGGTTTTCGGCCAGAATACCGATGGCTTCGACCCACTGTGCGAAACCTGCCTCAAATTCCGCCTTGCGGGGCACGAGGATGTGCATGCGCTGAATGGTGTTGAGCGGCAGTGTGGGGTGGTAAATCGTGATTTGCCGGTGAACCGTCTGGAGCAGGTCGGCTGTCAGTTTCCCGAAAAAGGCTTCTGACGTGCGCTGCTTGTGATGAAGTCCGATGATAAGCTCGGTGGAGTCGGTTTCGAGCATGGTGTGGTAAATACCGCTGATTACGTTGACCGACCACCGGCTCTGCGTTTGCAGGGGCATGTTGGCCGAGGCTGCTACCTTGACGGCCTGTTCCAGTTGGCGCATGCCGTAGCCGCGTGCCTCGGGCCGGTCTTCCAGCACCACGTTCAGGGCCATGGCCGGAATGCGCTGGTTGGGGCGTTGCAGCATGATACTCAGCTGTATGAGGTGGTTTACCATGTCGGGGTTGGACAGGGCAATGAGCATCTTGCGCAGGTTGGGCACCTGGTCGGCCGTAGTGCGCTCGGCATCCATCAGGGCCAGCTTGCGGGCGGTGCGGTCGGTGAGCATCGAGCTGATGAGGCAGGAGAAGAGAATGAGCATCATGGCACCGTTGAACACCGTATCGTCCAGCAGCGGCGAACCGTCGGGCAGGATGATTTCGTGACCGACCAGGGCCACGGCCAGCGTGGCGGCGGCGCGTGACGAGGTCAGCCCGAACATGAGCTGCCCCTCGGCCCGCTTCATCTTGAACACACGGGCCGTGATAAAGGCTGCGCCCCACTTGGTCAGCATGGCCACCACAATCATGATGAGCGATACGTAGAACGTAGTCGGGCTGCTGAAGATGGAGTTGATGTTGACAATCATGCCTACTCCAATCAGCAGGTAGGGTATGAACAGGGCGTTGCCTACAAATTCAATATGGTTCATCAGCGGTGAGCCGGGCGGAATGAGCCGGTTGAGCACCAGGCCAACAAGGAAAGCGCCCAAAATGCCTTCCATTCCTACAAACTCCATCAGACCGGCGCCCAGGAACACCAGCCCCAGTACAAAGATGTATTGCACCACGCTCTCGTTGTAGCGCCTGAAAAACCAGCGGCAAAGGCGCGGAAAACAGAACGTGATGAGGGCGCCGAGCAGGATTACCTTGAAGGCCAGCATCAGCCAGTACCATCCCGTGACGTTTTCCTTGAACATGCCGCCCACAACCGCCAGTACCAGCAGCGTGAGCGTGTCGGCCACGATGGTGGCGCCTACGGCAAGGCCCACACTGCGTGTGCGCGCAATGCCATATCGTATGACAATGGGGTAGGAAATCAGGGTGTGCGAGGCATACATGCAGGCCATCAGTACCGCCGCTGCCATGGCGTAGCCCAGCAGCAGGTGGTTGGTGAGCCAGCCCACTACCATGGGGATGGCAAACGACAGGCCGCCCAGCGTAAGAGCCTGACCGCGCATGGAGCGGATGTCCTGCATGTTCATTTCCAGACTGGCCAGAAACATGATGTAGTAGAGCCCCACTTTGCCGAACAGCTCGAAACTGCTGTCCCGGTTGAGCAGGTGCAGGCCGTGCGGCCCGATAAGTACACCGGCAAAAATCATGCCGATGATGGCCGGAATGCGCAGCCGCTCGAGCAGCATGGGCGCCAGGAGGATGATGCTGAGTACGGTAAAGAATATCCACGTGGGGTCCGTAATGGGGAAATAGCTGGCAAATGGTTCTGGGAGCATGGGCTTTATGTTATTTTTCTGCAAAGAAACGAAAAACTTTGACATTTTACCCGCTTTTCGGGCGGAAAATTCTATTTTTGCACCATGACAGGGCTGCGTGAGCAGCCATATGTTTGTATTCGTTATCCAAAATTAATTAATCACACAGACAAATGAATGTAGCAATTGTGGGCGCCAGTGGCGCAGTGGGACAGGAGTTTTTGCGTGTCCTGGCAGAGAGAAACTTTCCGATTGACGAATTGCAGCTGTTCGGCTCAAGCCGCAGCGCCGGACGTACTTACACGTTCAAGGGTAAGGAAATCGTAGTCAAGGAACTCAAACATAACGACGATTTTAAGGGCGTTGACGTGGCCTTTACGTCGGCCGGAGCAGGCATCTCCAAGGAATTTGCTGCTGACATCACCAAATATGGCGCCATCATGATTGACAATTCAAGTGCATTCCGTATGGACGAGGATGTACCTTTGGTCGTGCCCGAATGTAACGCGGCCGATGCGCTGAACCGTCCGCGCGGCATTATTGCCAACCCCAACTGCACCACCATCATGATGGTGGTAGCCCTGCAGGCGTTTGAAAAACTGAGTTACATCAAGCGTATTCATGTGGCCTCCTACCAGGCTGCCAGCGGAGCCGGTGCTGCCGCCATGGACGAGCTTTACGAGCAGTATCGCCAGGTGCTGGCCGGCGAGCCTGTCAAGGTTGAAAAGTTTCCCTACCAGTTGGCCTTCAACGTCATTCCGCAAATTGACGTGTTCCAGGACAACGGATATACCAAGGAAGAGATGAAAATGTATAACGAGACGAAGAAAATCATGCACAGCAATGTCGATGTGAGCGCCATGTGTGTGCGCGTGCCTTCGCTCCGCTCACATTCGGAGAGCATCTGGATTGAAACCGAGCGCCCCATCAGCGTGGAAGAGGCCCGCAAGGCCGTTGAGGAAGGCGAAGGCCTGGTGCTCATGGACAATCCCGAGAAGAAGGAGTACCCCATGCCGCTCTTCCTGGCCGGTAAGGACCCCGTTTACGTGGGTCGTATCCGCAAGGACCTGGCCAACCCCAACGGCCTGACCTTCTGGATTGTGAGCGACCAGATTCGCAAGGGTGCTGCGCTCAACGCCGTGCAGATTGCCGAATATCTCTACCGCGAGGGTGTTGTAAAATAATTTGAATTTTTTCGAAAAACAGGGAACCTTCTGTGCGGTTCTCCGTCTAACAGGACAAGAACATAACACAGGAGGATAAAACACTATGATGAAGAGAACGATGGGCGGCGTACTGGCCGC
>OLZB01000370.1_pt1 | contig 30318 bp, 19 predicted proteins | sample 1673421 | NCBI WGS metagenome assembly OLZB01 (sample SAMEA103958111, study PRJEB25191) | human gut metagenome | biome: human-associated habitat [ENVO:00009003]; feature: intestine environment [ENVO:2100002]; material: feces | place: Germany | collected 2013/2015
TATCATATTTATCCGGTGTAAACTCATCATGCAGCAGTTCATATGCCTCATCTGCATATTTAAATAACTGCTTGTGCTCTTCATCAATCATATCTATTCCGATATAATATTCTGGTTTCATTTCATACATAATTTCATCCTTCTTTCTTATGTAGTAATATATAAACTTTATGTTTTATCATTAGCAACACTTTAACATTCCAACCAAAATGACTTATGATGTATAACGTAAACAGGTTGCTGAGCGACTATTTCAAGCGCCAGAACCACAAAATATGGTACTGCCGGTCACATCGCAGTGTGGCCGGTGATAACCGGACAGTCATTAATTTACGGATTTTATATGCTTCCGGTTGTAGATCAGATGCAGATACATCGCATCGTGGGCACGGACGGCATCGTGGGCTGCAATTGCATCTGCAATTTCACGATGAATTTCGATGGTTTCATCACGCATGGTGAATTTTGCAGACTCACGGATCAGAGGAATTGAACTGTTGATGATAGGAACCAGCTTTGGAACAACTATATTTTTGCTGCTTAAGGCAATAGCAGTATGAAATGCTATATCCTTTTCAGCGTGATTTTTATTTGCAAGAAGGAGCTTTTCGGTATTTTCACATGCAGTAAGTATGTTTTTGATATCTGTCTCATCTGCACGGATAGCTGCCATGGCAGCTATGGATGGTTCGATTAGAAATCTGATTTCCATCAGATCTTTAATCATCTTTTGTTTATCTTCAACAAAGGTCAGGCCGAATGGATCATCAATCATCCCGGGAGTGGCGGAAACATATGAACCGGAGCCTTGGCGTATGGTGATCACATTACGTGATGCGAGTGCTCGCATAGCTTCACGCAGAGAGCTTCTTCCAACATTCAGCCGTTCACACATTACGGTTTCGTTCGGAAGCTTGTCACCCGGCTGCAGATTTTCCTCCAGTATGTATTTGATAATTCTCTCTGCAATCCTTTGGGAAAGAGTTTTTTCTTTGGAATTTTGCATGTGATTTGCCTCCTGTTGCCCAATACCTTGATGTTTAGTTTTTCTGTTCGTTTAAATATTCTTTCAAATATTTCATTGGCATTCTTTTTTTCTGTAACTCCCGGAAAATATTCCTTATATCCCATAGTTGTTTAAAAACACGCCTTTTTCGCATGGTCTGCCATACAGATATCCCTGCATATAATCTACATGGATTTCTTTCATTGCGCAAGCCCACTCTTCCTTCTCAATTCCCTCAATGCAGATTTTTATATTTATACTGTGAACCATCTCTATAATCTTTCTGAACAGCTCATAGTCCTTCTCACTGCTCATCGCCCTTGCCGTAAAATCCTTATCTATCTTTACATAGTCCGGGTTCATCTCACTGATATAGCGAAGATTTGAATAGCCTGTTCCAAAATCATCTATTATGAACTGGATATTATTCTCATCAAGCTTTTTCCTGAAGCTGCAAAAACATGGCGTCATATCCATGAATCCACTCTCTGTCATTTCGATACAGATTGATTCAGGTCTCAGATTGTTTGCCTGGATAGCAGAGAGAATTTTATTTGCCATACTTCCACGCATAATCTGTATATATGATACATTGATATTTACCCTGAAATCCGCAATATACTGCTGCATTTCACGGCACATTTTTGCTGCTTCGTTCAATACAAACTCTCCAACCGGAATGATGAGCCTGCTCTTCTCCAGTAAAGGAATAAACTCAACCGGGGAAATCATTTCATCGCCCTCATCCGAATGCATGAAAAACCGTAAAAGTGCCTCTGCACCGATTATTCGATCAGCACTATCTAAGATAGGCTGATAATATACCTCAAAGCCTTCAAAATCATTTACAGTTGCGCTACGAAGCGCACTCAGGATGGTATTTTTGCGCAATGACACTTTATAATCCTCTTCCTCGAAGAAATAAAGGCTTCCTCCGCCTCTTTTTTTTGCGCATTTTAAAGAAAAATCCGACTTTTTCCTGCACTCTATTGCGTCCTCTGCCAGTGTTGATATATCTGTCACTCCGGCAGAAATCGAAAAGATTGATTTATAGTTTTCATCAACTATAAACTCATCAATTTTTTCACCTATCCTTTTGAACAACTGCACCACATCATCCTGCGATTTGCTAAGCATATCCACAAGCATATACTTATCTGTAACAAGATGATATATTCTCTGACCGCTTGAGAGACATTCTGCTATGCATTCGGCCACTCTTTTAAGTATGTAGTTGCCATATATCTGACCCTGAACATTATTGATTATCCCAAAATCGTCAATTCCAATCTGTATGAAATAACCTGACAGCTTCTCTTTAGGCTGTGAATAGAGATATGATGCCATCTCCTTTTCACCTAACAGCCCACTGATATTGTCAGCTCGCTGCCTTGTTCCTGTCTCGTTCATGCAGCCTATAATATATCGTGGTTTCCCCGCCTCGTCATTGATGACCTCCCCACGGCAGTTAATCCATACCGGGAGATTTTTGCTGTTCATCAAACGACATAGCACGTTGTACCTTTTTTCTTTTCCATCATATATTTTACGCTTGTGATTTTCGAGCAGCTTACGGTCTTTCTCATAAACCAATGTACGAAGATGCTTTGTTGCATCATTCATAAATTTATCAGGAAGCATAAAACGCTCTACCGCTGACTGTGATATCCTCAGTGTATCATTCTTTAAATCTATAATATACAGATAATCATCCATACAAGGTGCAATTAAGTCTATCAGACTTCCTGCCTCCTGCTCGTCAAGTATTTTATATGCATCAAAAGCCCTCATTAAATTTCACCTTCTATTATATTACTCTTCAATGTCTGAGATTTTGAATTTTGCTATCATTTCACTCAGATTTTCTGATTCACTGCTCATCTGCTGGCTCGCAGCCGCACACTCCTGTGATGTTGCTGAATTGGTCTGTACAACATCATTGATCTGCTCAATTCCTTCGTTAATCTGCTTGATCTCACTGGTCTGGGTCTCCAGTGTATCAGCTATATTAGTCACCTCTTTTGTAATCACCTTAGAGTTCTCTGCTACTTCTTCAAGCTGTGAAGCTGTCTGCTCTGCAATATTCATGCCTTTTTCAACAGCCTGCACAGATGTCTCTATAAGCGCAGCTGATTCCTTTGCAGCCTGTGCACTTTGATCGGCAAGCATATTTACCTGATTTGCCACAACCGCAAAGCCTTTTCCTGCCTCCCCTGCTCTTGCTGCCTCAATAGAAGCGTTTAATGCAAGCAGGTTGGTCTGTGATGCAATCTCATTAATGGTTGATATAATCTGATCTATCTGTTTAGAGGCTTCGTTTATTTCATGCATAGATGTAACCATCTCCTGCATCTTTCCATTGCTTTCCCAAATTGCACCTCCAAGCTCATCCACTCTTCCACTGATTTCCTTTGCACTCTTTGAATTCTGCTCCACCTGCTCTGAAACTCCCTCAACCGTCGCTGTCAGTTCCTCTACAACCGCAGCCTGATTGGTTGCACCGTCTGCAAGGTCATTTGAGCTTGCAGCTACCTGCTCTGCCGCACTTGAAACCTCGCTTGATACATTCTGGATTCCCTTTATGGTGACTGCCATACTTTTTTCAAATTCCATAAATGAATGTAAAATACCTACAAAATCGCCTCTCCACTCTACTTCCGGCTGTGCATCAAAATGTCCGTCCGCAAAGAGCTTCATCGACCTGTCTATATCATCCACATATGAGCCGAGAATACGGATAGACTTTCTCATGCTGTGTGCCAATCTACCGATTTCATCCTCTGAACGGTAATCAAGTGTGCTGTGAAGATTTCCTTCTGTCAGCTCCTTTGCCACTTCCTCGATTGCATGTAATGGCTCAAGGATTGTATCAAGCACGATCTTTCCTGTTCTCTTTGTCAACTGCCATGCACATATCAGACAGATAATGATGACTATGAGTCCGACTGCAGCACATACATATGTCCTTACAACTGCCTGATGGCTTCTTTCGTCAGTCAGCTTGTTGATTTCCTTTGCAAGCTCAACTGTTTTATTTAACTTTGGTGTACACTCATTGATAATCTGATCAACAGCCTCATCCTTCTGTCCGGCTTTAATCTTATCCATGATTGAGTATCCGATATTCGCCCAGTCAGAAAGAGCCTTTGAATATTCATTATACTGATCCTCAGGAACGATACCTGATTTTTTTATTGTTTTTAACTGCACATCAACATCTTCAAGCTTTTCTTTTGCGCCCTGCTCATAGTCGTCATATGTTGATTTGTCAGGATTAAGTGCCATCTCTCTTACATTTCTAGCCGCTGCATTTACATTTATTCTACATGTCTTAACCGCCTGATCGGCAGCATTTACCTTGTTTACATAGTTTAACATATTGAAAAACAACACACCAATGACCGCAATCGAAAGCAGTCCCGAAATAAGCATCATGGTAATAACCATTCTATAGCCATAGTTAATCCTTTCACCCAAATGCATGTTTTCCAATTTCTTTTTCATCGCATCTTTTTTTGAAGACATAGTTTGTTATTTCCTCCTATCTTATGATACCTTTTGACCCTTTAATCATATTATTATTTATACTCAAGTCTGAATTCGTCAGATGAATTTAGTATAGTACTATTTTTCTAAGGGCACAATACTGTATTCTCAATAATCTTTATGTGAATCTTTCTATTAAATATGTGGTTTTGCACAAAATGGTATGATTTTTTCGCAATTCCCTTAAAATACATATGATGATTTTTTCTTGTTTTATGTAATGATGTAAGTCCCGGCTGCCCGACCGGCACACACAGCTTCCCCCGCGTGCTACGCTGCGCTGCTAAGATACTGTACGAAATTATGCTTGAAGAGCTTCTATGCCTGACGAAACCGTCGAAACGCGCCGTCCGTGGCGCGGTTCTCCTCGCCCCTGCGTCCATGCAGGAGCGTTTCTGTGTTTCATGGCATAATTTCTACAGTATCTAAGAAGCTTCGCTATTCGCACGCGGGGAAGCTGTGTGTGCCGGTCGGGCAGCCGGGGCTTGCAGTTATATATTCAAGAAAAATCAGCTCAGAAGTGAAAATGCAAATACCACGATGCCAAGTATTACAAGCACAATACCTGTGGCACGGTTTAAGGTTTTTGCGGATGCCTTGTTTGCAAAGACCGCTGCAATTCTCGCCCAAAGGAGTGTAAATGCAATACATAAAAGCAGCACAAACCAGTCCGGTTTTCCACCGATGGCAAAGTGCGAGGCAGCTCCTGTAAAGGCTGTAAATGCCATGATAAATACGCTCGTTCCGACTGCAGTCTTAAGCTCATAGCCAAGCACCGATGTGAGGATGAGGAGCATCATCATACCGCCTCCCGCACCTATGAAGCCACAGATAAATCCGATAAGCACGCCGCAGATGATTGACTGGACAGCTCTCTTTTTAGCAGAAACTCCCTGCATGGCCTCCTTTGTTGTCATGACAGGACGGACTATAAACTTTATTCCGAGTAAAAATGTCATAAATACCGAAAAGTTGCCCATTGTTGCTGACGGCACAAGGCTTGATACATAGCTTCCAACAACCGTGAAGCATAAAACCGTGACCATCATTATGAGCCCGTTTTTTACATCAAGGTTCTTGTTCTTTCCATATGTATAGGCTGACACTGCGCTGGCAAGTACATCAGACGACAGGGCTATTCCCACTGCCATATAAGGATCCATTCCCAAAAATGTAATGAGCATAGGGCTTATTACTGCTGCTGCGCTTAGTCCCGCAAAGCCAGTTCCAAGGCCTGCGCCCATACCGGCAAAAAATGTTACTATTATAGTTATTAATGTGCTCATTTGTGTGATTTCCTCCTGATTATTTCATCCATATTATTCTCAAGCTGTTCCATAACAATCGTCAGCTGCTTTTTCTGCTCCTCATCTATCCCTGCAAACAGATTTGCTGTAAACTGCTGCTGTATACGCCTTCCTCTTTCAATGACAGTCCCGGCCTTTTTTGTACAGACAAGCTCCGTCTTCCTCCTATCATTTTCCACAGGTTTTCTCTCCAGATAGCCTTCATTCACAAGCTTATCAACATTTACAGACACAAGATTTGCCTTGATTTTTCTTATTTCAACTATATCCCTTGCCGTCTTATATTCCGGATTGTTCGCCAGAAACATGAGTATATCAAAGGCTGTCTGCGGAAGCTTCAGCTCATGGCACAGTGGTCTGCACTCATCGCTGTAGGTTCGCGAAATCTTCTCTGCAAACTCAAAGTTAAATTTCATATGTGATATTCCTTCTTTTCTTTTCCTATTTTGCTGCTTCGTTATACATTTTTGAATTATTCATTTTTGAACTAATTATATATCTCTCTGTCATTTTGTCAAGCGGTTATCGTAATTTATACCCTGCAATGCTATACTTTTTGAGGCATTTTTTCATTAACTATTATGATATGATTTAACAGTTATATAATACCTTGAAAGTATCCTGCAGTCATGGTATTATATGTAATTGGCGCTTTGTTGCACATTTTAAACACCGGCTAATCTACCGGTGATTTTAATTTTAATAACTAAAGCTTCGTACATATATAATGTAGGAGTTTTAAATTAACAATCATTTACAATAGGAGGAATTATGAGTCAGGAAACAAATTCAGCCCCTGTAACAGAGAACAAGATGGGAACCATGCCTATCGGCAGACTTGTATTTAACATGTCTTTGCCTATGATGATTTCCATGCTCGTACAGGCTCTATACAACATCGTGGACAGTATTTTCGTTGCAAAGCTGTCCGAAAACGCACTCACAGCAGTTTCACTTGCCTTCCCTTTGCAGACACTCATCATCGCTGTCGCAACCGGTACCGGTGTAGGTGTAAACGCGCTGCTGTCAAAGTCACTCGGCGCCCATAAATACGACGAGGCCAACAAAATCGGCATCAACGGTGCCGTACTATATGCATTCAGCTATGTAATATTTCTGATTCTCGGACTTACAATCGTAAAGCCTTTTTACATGAGTCAGATTGGAAATGCTGATATCGAAATCATGGATATGGGTGTGAGCTACCTGAGTACTGTTATGATTTTTTCATTTGGTATTTTTGCGGAAATCTTTTTTGAGAGGGTGCTTACCTCGACAGGAAGAACTATTTTCAGCATGACCTCACAGCTTTGCGGTGCCATCACAAATATCATTCTGGATCCTATCATGATCTTTGGACTGCTTGGCTTCCCTAAGCTCGGTGCTACCGGTGCAGCCGTGGCAACCGTTGTGGGACAGTGCGTAGCCGCCGTTGTTGCCTTTGTCTGCAACCACAAATTCAATCATGAAATCAGCCTGAGCTTCAAGGGCTACAGCCCGGATTTCAAAATCATGGGAACCATTTATGCTATCGGTATTCCGTCGATCATCATGCAGTCTATAGGCTCTATAATGACATATGCCATGAACAGAATACTTATCGGCTTTTCATCGACTGCCGCTGCTGTTTTCGGTGTTTATTTCAAACTGCAGAGCTTCTTCTTTATGCCTGTATTCGGACTGAACAACGGAATCACACCTATCATCGCCTTCAACTACGGTGCACAGAACAGAAAGCGTATGGTTAAGACAATAAAGGTCAGCCTGATAACAGCATTCTGTCTGCTCTTCGTTGGCTTTGCCTGCTTTGAGTTCATACCACATGTGCTTCTTGGAATGTTCAGCGCCTCTGACGATATGCTCAAAATCGGTGTTCCGGCGCTCAGAATAATCGGAGTGCATTTCCTCATCGCATGGTTTTGTATTATCGTCGGCACCGTATTCCAGGCTTTGGGAAAGGCTGTCTTTTCCATGATCGTATCAATCATGCGTCAGCTTGTGGTTTTAATTCCGGCAGCATACATCCTTTCAAGGCTCGGTGGACTTCACGCTGTATGGTGGGCTTTCCCTATAGCAGAGGTGATATCCTTTACTGTTTCGACATTATTCTTAATCAGGATCAACAGAACTATCATCTCAAAGATTCCTGATGGAAGCGATGTGCTGTAAAAAATTTTACTTGAGCTTTAAAATAATCAACAATAAAATCCGCTGCATTATATCATGTGCGTAATCATATGATATAGTGTAGCGGATTTATTATATTTATGTCATATTTTCACATATTTCTGATTTCTGCACCAGCTTGGTGCAGCTTATGAACCGACTCCATCTTGCGTATTATCTTGCGTATTTTCTTCCTCTATTATACGTATTTTATGTTGCTGGTCACACTGTTCGGTGTGAACAGTAACTATTTTATATAAAAAGTGTAATCTGCAGATTCAAACCTCTTTTAAAAAATGCGATTTTGTGGTAAAATAGCAAAAAAGAAAATGCGATTTTGTGGTAAAATAGCAAAAAAGAAAATGCGATTTTGTGGTAAATCGTTGAAATAAAAAATGCGATTTTGTAGTAAAACATCAAAATAAAAAATGCGATTTTGTAATTTTATTAGGAGAATGTCATGTTTAAGCGAAAAATATATGATAAATTATTGCAATGGAAAAAGGATTCCGATGGTAAAACAGCACTCTTAATCGAAGGAGCCCGTCGTATAGGCAAGTCAACCATCGTAGAGTCATTTGGACGAAATGAATACAAAAGTTATATAATCATTGATTTCTCAATCGTCTCAAAAAATATACGTGAACTGTTTGAGGATATTTCAGATCTGAATTATCTGTTTTTGCAGTTGCAGCTCCAATACAAAGTCGATCTCTATGAGAGAGAGTCTTTGATTATTTTCGACGAAGTACAATTATGCCCCCGCGCAAGACAGGCTATCAAATCACTTGTAAAAGATCACCGATATGATTATATAGAAACCGGTTCTCTGATTTCTATCAAAAAAAACGTACAGGATATACTTATTCCAAGCGAAGAGAGAAAGCTAAACATGTATCCTATGGATTATGAAGAATTTTTATGGGCTTTGAATGATGAAACAACTATCCCCCTAATCCATAAGCTATTCGATTCTCAAAAACCCTTCGGAGAAGAGATTAATCGTAAATTGATGCGTGATTTCCGTCTTTATATGCTTGTCGGGGGAATGCCGCAGGCAGTTGATGAATATATCAAAACCAATAACTTCCGTAAGGTTGATAACGTAAAGCGTGATATTCTGAATCTTTATGAAGATGATTTCAAAAAAATAGATGCCACTGGAAAAATATCTATGCTTTTTGATGCAATTCCTGCGCAGCTAAACAAAAATGCTTCGCGATATCAGGTATCAAGCGTACTGACAAACAATCGCGCCGATAATACACTGGAACTGATTGCAGAGTTAAAAGACTCAAAAACTGTTTTGGTATCATACCATGCAAATGACCCAAGTGCCGGTATGTCAACCAACAAAGACTTAACCCGGTTTAAACTATTTTTATGCGATACCGGGCTGTTTACTACATTGATGTTTAAAGACAAAGATTTCACAGAAAACATAATTTATGAAAAATTGTTAAATGACAAGCTAGGAACTAATCTAGGCTATCTTTACGAAAATGTAGTTGCACAGCTTTTAACGTGTAATGGCAACGAATTATTTTACTATACTTTTTTTAATGAAAGTTCACGCCATAATTACGAAATAGATTTTCTTATTGCCAAAAAAAATAAGGTTTGCCCTATTGAAGTAAAATCCAGTGGCTATAAAACCCATAAGTCACTGGATGAATTTTCAATAAAATTTTCAAACCGTATTCTTCAAAAATATCTCGTATATACAAAGGATTTCTCAAAAGACAAAGACATACTCTGTCTGCCTGCTTACATGATTTCGTTTTTGTAAGAAGAATACTTTTTAATACACACACTTATATGGAGGATTAAGACATGAAATTTATATCGTGGAATGTAAATGGACTGCGCGCATGCGTCCAGAAAGGTTTCCTTGATTTTTTTAACAGTATAGATGCGGATTTCTTTTGTATACAGGAGTCCAAGCTACAGGCGGGACAGATTGACCTTGACCTGCCGGGCTATCACCAGTACTGGAATTACGCCGAGAAAAAAGGCTATTCCGGCACAGCCATTTTTGCCAAAAACAAGGCATTATCAGTGTCTTACGGCATAGGCATTGAGGAGCATGATAAGGAAGGACGTGTCATCACACTTGAATATGACAATTTCTATCTCGTAACCTGTTACACTCCAAACTCACAGAATGAGCTGAAAAGGCTGCCGTACCGTATGCAGTGGGAGGATGATTTCAGAGAATATCTTAAGACACTCGATGCCAAAAAGCCTGTCGTACTGTGCGGTGATCTGAATGTCGCACACAATGAGATCGACCTGAAAAATCCAAAAACAAACCGCAAGAATGCAGGTTTTTCAGACGAGGAACGTGCTAAAATGACAGAGCTTTTAGGTTCCGGTTTTACCGATACCTTCAGATATTTTTATCCGGATGCCGAGGGTATATATTCCTGGTGGTCATACCGTTTTAAGGCTCGCGAGAAGAACGCAGGCTGGCGTATCGACTACTTTATCACATCAAAGCGCATCAATGATAAGCTGCAAAAGGCAGCAATCCATACCGATGTGCTCGGTTCAGACCACTGCCCTGTTGAGGTTGATATTGAATTTTAAATTTAAGGTTATGTATTTTTACAATCCCTTATGCAACACTTTCTTATCAAGCTTATCCCCATCCAGTGTATACTCAACAGCATTGTACGCACCGTTTCTGTATGCAAACGTCTCATTGTCATCCTGATAATGCACGAAGCTGCCCTTGCCCGGATATGTCAGTATGCTGATCTTATCCTCTGTAATGTCCTCTGTAGAGCGAATTTCTCCGTCTGCAACAGGGATAATGGCTCCTGCTTTTATGAAGACAGGTACTTTATCAAGTGGTGCATCTGCTAAAATATATCTGCCGCCACTGTATTTTTCGCCTGTGTAGTAATCATACCAGTCGCCGTCAGGCAGATAAACCTCTCTTGCCTCCTTGCCCGGTGCGATCACAGGTGCAACCAGCACAAAGCTTCCGAGCATATATTCATCGGAAATATTTCTCACATGCTTATCTGCAGGATACTCGTATACGAGCGGGCGCACGATAGGTGCTCCTGTCTTTTCACACTCATGTGCCAGATCATAGATATATGGGATAAATCTGTATCTGAGCTTTACTGTCTTTCTGACTGCATCTATCGTAGTCTCGTCAAACTGCCAAGGCTCCTGTCTGCGTGTTCCCATCGCTGAATGATTTCTGAAAAACGGCACAAATACTGCTGCCTCATAAAATCTGACAAGAAGCTCCGGTGTAGTATCACTTCCGAAACCGCCTATATCGCTGCCACACATGGCAAGTCCGCTGACCGACAGATTGCACACCTGCTCGAGTGAAAGTGCTATATGCGCCCAGATGCTGTGATTATCTCCGGTCCAGCCACCGCAGTATTTCTGGCTTCCGGCATACGCAGCCCTGGTAAGTACAAACGGACGTTTTCCACCATCATTTTTCGCAAGTCCCTCATATGTGGCTTTTGCCATAAAATGTCCGTAAATATTGTGAACCTTTTCATGTGCTCCATACTCAAACTGCACATCATCCGGCAGGGGTCCGTTGAAGCTTGCAGGCTCATTCATATCATTCCATATGCCACTGATACCGTGCTCGAGAAGTATCTTTGTCTTGTCTCCCCACCAGCTTCTGACGCTTTGCTTTGTGAAGTCCGGAAATACCGATGTGCCCGGCCAGACAGCATTTTCATATACACTGCCATCTGTATCATGTGCGAATGCATCCATCTCCATGCCCTCTTTGTACATGAAATAATCCTCATCCTTTTTCACACCCGGGTCAATGATGGATATGAGCTTTACACCCCTGTCAGCAAGCTTCTCTGAAAGGCCCTTTACATCCGGGAATTTCTTGTCATCAAAGGTGAATACCCTGTAGCCGTTCATGTAATCGATATCCATATGTATCACATCGCATGGGATATCAAGCTCGCGGAATTTGTCAGCTATATCAAGCACCTCATCCTGTGTGTAATAGCCCCAGCGGCTCTGATGGCTGCCGTATATCCATCTCTGATAAAGCGGTGTGGTGCCTGTCAGTGATGTATAAAGTCCCACCACCTCTGCCATATCATTTCCCGGCATAAAATAGTAGTCCAGCTCACCCTTCTCATGCTCGACGAAATAGTAATCTGTGTTTTCATAACCGAAATCAAAGGTTGTCTTGTAGGTATTATCTGCAAAAATTCCATAGCAATATTCATCGCCCAACACGATAAAAAATGGTATGGATTTATACAGTGATTTGAAGCTGTCCACATGTGGCGCAGGATCATCTGTGTTCCAGTTTACATATGAATATCCACGCTTGTTGAGGCATCCCGGCTTATCTCCCAGACCGTAAATAGCATCATCCTTTCCAAGCTTTTTGATGATGGTAACAGCGTCAGTTTTTTCTTCATCTTTTCCGACAGTATGTCCCTCAAGCTCTGCGATGGCAAGATCCTCGTACGGATTCTTCTCACTCTTTTTACGTGCTTTTTCATAATCTGAAAGCACAAGCTTCCCTTTGTAATAAATATCAAGCTTCTCGTTATCCTTCACATATACAGTAATATTCCTTGCGCTAATGACTGCTTTAACTGCTGCATCGCTTACACCGGCCTCTGCTACGGTCCCCTTGGCATCAGACGTATCCTTGCAGGTCACGTCCGGTGTGGCAGCCTTCGGAATAAAGCCCTCCTCTATTGCAACACTTTCGATGCCGGGTTTTTGTGCAACATGCACTATGTTGTTTTCAAATATGGTAACAAACAGACTGCCGTTCTCGTAGATCAGCTCTGCTGTGTTGTCCTGTATTTTACAGTTCTTATATGAATTTCCCATTGCATAATCCTCCATTGAATTATATAGTTTCTCCTGATGTTTCTTATAAAAATACTTCCGTTTACTATAATAGTATCATCCATTTTTAATTTTTACAACAAAGAAAGTCACCGGTCACACCTAGTATGACCGGTGACTGCCTCAGGCTGTAAGTATCTCTGTCAATACACCATACAGCTCTGTATCAAGCTCCTTTGCCTTGAGCTCTGATAAAATCACTGTTGTTTTCTTTCCCGATGTAATAAGACCGTAGATTTCATCCTTTAGCACAAAGCCTATCTCTGCCTGATTCAGGAAATCAAAGCATCTTTTTTCGATTTGATTATCAAGCGCTACTGTGTCTTTCGATATTGCAACGCTTATTTTGCTTGCTGTCGATGCAGTTACAGTAACGATGAGCTTTCTGTTTTCTTTATCATATTTATTCTTTGCCAATACCTCTTTACCGTCCACAGATACCTTTACCTTATCGGCTGCTGCCTCGGTTCTTCTTTCAAAGACAAGCTTATAGGTTCTGTTGTCAGGTATTAATGATGTATCTCCATCTGCCGGAGAAATGACAAACATATCTTTATCCGCAGAATATTTCATAGCTGTGGTCACACATCTGCCATCCACATATCCGCAGGATTCATTGTCATCCTCGTATAGCTCAAACTCACCATCAGCCTCCGGGAATACCCTGACACATAATACATCAGGATTTTTGATAACAGATCTTGCATCAAGCTCATCAGCATCTGCACACACAAGTATGCCTCCAGCCTTCGCAAACACAGGTATGCTGCTCAAATCCCTGTAAACCTCCAGCATTCTTCCACCATCATAGCGCATGCCTGTATAGATATCATACCAGATGCCCTCCGGGAACCATACTTTGGTTTTTGCCACATTAAGTCCCTTAATACGTGGAGTTGTAACAGGTGCTACCATAAGCTGGCTGCCAAAGAAATACTGATTCTTTACCTCATAAGCCTCTGCATTTTCAGGATACTCATAATACATAGGCTCAATCAGCGGCATATTCTCGGCATAGCTGCGATAGTTCATGGTATACAGATACGGAATCATACAATGCCTCTGTCTGAGCGCCGCCTCCATCGCTTCCTCAGTCTCTTTTTTAAATCGCCACGGCTCCTTGCCGTTAAATTCGCTGCATGAGCTGTGCAGACGCATTATCGGAGAGAATATACCATATTGTGTCCATCTGGCTGTCAGCTCATCATCCTTGTAGCCAAGCATATGTCCGCCAATATCATGGCTCCACCATCCATATCCGATGTTTGTCGCTGTCGTTGTAAAATACGGTTGAAAATCAAGCGACTCCCATGTAATATGTGTATCTCCCGAAAATCCAATCGGATATCTATGGCTTCCCGGACCTGCATAGCGCGAAAATGTCATTGGACGCTTACCGTCTCTTTTATTATCGAGATAATGAAAATGATTAAAAATCCATAGCGGATCCAATCCTTCAACCTTGCAGTTGCTGCCCTGCTGCCAGTCAATCCACCAGAAATCCACACCTTCAGCCTCTCTCGGATGGTGAAGATACTTAAAATATGCATCCATAAACTTTGGGCTTGCCGGATCACATACAACCGGGTCCTCATTTTCATAGTCCACGCCCATTTCCTTTGCCATATCAACATACATTTCTTCACAGCCCTGCACACCATCCGCAGGATGTACGTTTAAGGTAGTATGCATTCCTCTGTCATGGAGCTTTCCAAGAAAGCGCTTCGGATCCGGGAAAAGCTTTTTGTTCCAAGTATATCCTGTCCAGCCGCTTCCGTATTTAGGGTCCACATCAACCTGATGCCAGTCCATATCTATTACTGCTACCGTGAATGGGATATTCTTTTCATCGAATTTGTCCATCAGCTCCATATAGCTTTCTTCTGAGTATTTATAATATCTGCTCCACCAGTTTCCCAGTGCATATCGCGGAAGCATCGGAGTCTTGCCGCAAAGCCTGTAAAAATCATTGAGCGCCTGTTTATAATCATGTCCATATCCAAAGAAATACAAATCAGACACACCTTTTTTTCTTGGCTCAATCCATCCATCGTCAAGTAAAATCTGTGATTTACTGTCATCAAGAATTGAATATCCAAAGCGTGAAACAACACCGTGTCCAAGCTCAACCTCTCCGTTTACGTCATCAAGTGTACGCGCTGTACCCTGCAAATCATGCACCTTCTCGCCATAATGCCAGATGCTGTGATATGCGCTCAGGTTTCCCTTAATCTGTATACTCAGTCCGTGTGATGAGAACTCCTTCTCATTATATATCAGGTGCAGCATTGATGTATGAACCTCAATTCCATCAGCGTTACGCACCACATGATAGCTGGTCTTTGGAAAATCCCTGAACAATACTGTCTGTGTTGCCCTATCCTCGAATACGCCATCTTCACTGTATTCCAGACGGACAAGCGCCTCTGTCAGTAATGTAATCCTGTATTTTTCACCTATTATCATATTGTCCGATAATGCCACCGGACTTGTCTTTACTCTGTATATTTCCTGCATGAAATACTCCCTCTCATATAAATTACGCTATCCCTTGACAGCCGATGCCGCAATTCCTGCGATAAACTGCTTCTGGAAGAACAGATATATCAGTAAAACCGGTATGATAGATATTGCCGTTGCCGCAAAAAGTGCGCCATAATCTGTTGAATACTGTCCGTTAAACATCTTAAGACCAACTGCCAATAGCTGCTTTTCCTTGGTATTAATTACAAGATAAGGCCACAGATAGTCTTCCCATGTCCACAGGAACTGAAAAATAGCTATACTTGAAATTCCGTTTTTTGCCATCGGAAATATAATCCTGTGAAAGATATAAAACTCATTAGCGCCATCCATTCTGGCAGCTTCAATAATCTCATCAGGGATGGTCTCAATGTGCTGCTTCATCATAAATATTCCAAATCCGCTGAACATAGCCGGAATAATAAGTGCCTTATAGCTGTCCATCCATCCGAATTTCTGAATCATAGTGTATTTTGGAATAATTGTTACACACCATGGAATCATCATAGTAGCCAATACAAAGCCAAATAGGATATTTCTGCCCTTAAACTTATATTTGCTTAATACAAAACCACAGATTGTACTGGTGTATACCACAAGCAGGGTTACAACAATCGTGATAAACAAACTGTTTCCAAAAAACCTCATGAAATTGAAATGCGAATTCATGCTGATGTAATTGTCTATTGTAAACTCTTGTGGAAGCAGATGTTGCTGCAACGCCATTATTTCCTTATTCTGCTTAAATGATGAGCATAGCATCCATATAAACGGATAAACTGTAACAATACCCAATAATAGAAGGAATACATTTAAAACTATACTGCTTACTTTTTTTCTCATGATATTCTCCTCCTACTCTTCCTTGCCCGATACTTTGAAAGAAAGCACGGTAAGCACTGCGGTAATCACAAAAAGCACAAATGAAAGTGCTGATGCATATCCAAAGTTGTATTTGACAAAGGCCTCATCGTAAATAATGTAAGAAGCCAGATATGTTGATGTTCCCGGTCCACCCTCTGTCATGATGAGTATCTGAACATATGCCTGGATATACGAAATAATTGATGTAATGACTACAAAAAGTGTCATAGGCTTAAGCAACGGCAATGTAATGTATCTGAATTTCTGCCAGCCACTCGCTCCGTCAACCTGTGCTGCCTCCATGACATCTGCCGGAAGTGAGTACAGGCCTGCCATATACATGACAACCGCATATCCAAAATCCTTCCAGATGGTCATTATAATTACTGCAATCAGAGCAGTTTTGGGATTCATCAGCCAGTTGATATCGAGCCCGAATATTTTGTTGATGATTCCAATCTGTGGATTGTACATGAACTTCCATACAAATGCCACTGCAACCATAGGCGTTACTACAGGCATATAGTAAACTGCCCTGAAAAAGCTCTTATGCTTTATAAGCGTTGAATAAATAGCATACGCGATTCCCAGTCCCAGACCGACTCTGAAAACAATTACAACTACCGAAAAAATTACGGTATTGAACATTGATTTACCGAACAATTTGCTCGTGAACACCTGCTTATAATTTTCCAGACCCAAAAACTTGTATGTTCCGCTTAACGGATTCCACTCATGAAAGCTTCCTGCAAATGCTATACCAATTGGTATTATCAAAAACACTATAAAGAAAACTACCATAGCTAAAACAACTATGTTTCTTAAAATTATTTCACTCTTACTTTGTAATGGACGTGATTTTTTAAACATTAATAATCCTCCGTAGTGAATCTTTACCTGTTATTTTGCAAACTTATATAGATTCTCGACTGATTGGAATGAACTGTTCTTCATATCCTTTATAATATCAGCCTGTGCCTTGTCTAAAGCTGTATCAATATCCACTCCATTGTAGAATATGTCCTCTCCGGCCTTTTTCATATCCTCCTCAACACATGAAGGCATCGGACCCGGCCAGATGTAGTGGTCAATGTGCTCTGCAAGTACCTTAAGCGATGGGTTTTTAAGTATTTCCTTATTGTCTGCAAGGGATTTCTTTGCAGGGAAGGTACTCATAGCAAGATTGAAATCTACCTGAGACTCATCATCGCAGAGGAAAAACTTTACAAAATCCTGTGCAACTGCCTGCTGATCCTTTGGTGCTTTTTTGTTTACACCGAATGTTGACTCACCGTTATATCTATTGTATGCATATGGATTTCCGTCAAATGTAGGAATTTCAAATACGCCAAAATCTATATCGCTCCATGTGGTCTTAAGTGTATTGTAATAATGTCCCCACTGAATAACCATCGCCGACTGTCCCTGTCCAAAGCTGTCTGCGCATTTATCGCCAAAATCCTTTGAACCAATCTGATCCTTGTCGTACATATCAACAAGCATCTGCATTACCTTCTTCATGGCATCCGAATTGACATTAGGTGTCTTTCCATCCTCCTTAAAGAGGTTCTCACCAAGCTGATAATTAAGACCAAGCAGATAATTCTGGTGGAAATCATTATTGAAATTGAGTCCGGCCTGGACTATATTGTCTCCATCCTTGATTGTGAGCTTCTTTGCTACCTCAATCATTTCATCCCAGGTCTTTGGAATATCATCATCTGTTAGTCCGGCTTCCTTCCACATCTCCTTGTTGTAATAAACAGAACCTGTCATCATTCCGTAATCAATGTAATAAACCTTACCATCTATCACATGGGCGTTTACTCCATTAAAGTCCTGCTCCAAATCCTCAACAGGAATATCAAGCGGAGCCATATAGTTGATAAGATTCTCATGATAGCTGTTATGTACATCGAAGAGTGCCGGTCCGTCCTCACCATCGAGTGCCAGAGGAAGCTTTGTCCAGTAATCTTCCCATGGATTATCCACCAGGTTTATAGTTACATTAGGATGAATAGCTGTGTATCTGTCAATAACCTTCTGAAATAATTCATCGCTTCCCCACTCCCACAGGTCAATTGAGATATCCTTTCCATCATTAATCTCAACCGAAGGGTCATACTTCACCGTATCGCCAAATGGCTTTGTTGGTACCTTTATGTCCTTTTTAGCTGATGAAGCCGATGAGCTGCCACAGCCTGTAAGCGCTGTCACTGCCATTGTAGCTGCCATAACTGTTGCAATAAGTTTCTTCTTCATAGAAATCCTCACTTTCTTAATTCAATATCCTCTTTTTCGTTCAAATTAGTTTAGCGCTAAATCTGACTATAATCTACCACCACCTTATACATTCGTCAATAGTTTTTTGTTTTTTTATCACTTTTCATATTATTTTCATATGTTTTTTGTGCATTTTTACATGTAAATTAGGGTTTTGTCTAAATATTTGCAAAAACCGATTGCTATTTGCAAAATAAAAATGTATACTTAAGATAATTTATAAACCCATATTTTGAATCATATTCGGTTTATGTATAAACTCATCATTGTTTATGTTCAAACTTATTGTGGTTTATGTATAAACTTTATAGTAAAAAAATTATAATACTGAATAGAATGGAGTTTAATATGACGCTTAAGGATATTGCCGAAATGGCAGGTGTGAGCACGATGACCGTCTCAAACGTAATCAACGGAAAGACAAGCCGTGTTTCACAGAAAACAAGGGATAAAATCAATTCAATTATAGAGGAATATAATTATGTTCCGAATATGAACGCAAGAAGTCTTTCAAACAATTCCTCACACATTATCGGAGTTGTTACATTCTTAGAGGAGAAAGAATATGCTTCAGGATACAATTATTTTGAGAACCCATATGTCAGTACAATGATTGGTACAATAGAAACAGAGCTTCACAAAAACGGATACTTCACCATGCTTCAATCAGTATCCAGAAGCTCAGACATATTATCTTTGGTTAAGAACTGGAATGTCGATGGGATGATTCTGGTTTTCCCCACCTCTGCCCAAAATCTTGAAAAGCTGATGGATGCAGCCAACTGCCCTATTGCTACCTTTGACAGCAATTACTCTCACCCTAATCTCATAAATGTAATATCTGATGATGAAAAGGGCTTATATTTGTCGACCAAATATATGATAAATCACGGGCACACCGAGATTGCATTTGTAGCTGATTATGAGGGAAATATCGTCCTCACCAAACGTTTTAACGGATACAAAAAAGCTTTGGAGGACAGTCATATTCCTTTCCGTCCTGAATATATTTTCAGCTATCCACCTTCATATGAGGGCGGTATCGAAGCCGGCCGTGCCATTGCAGGCAGCAAGTCACCAATCACAGCAGTGGTAACAACTGCCGATATATGTGCTATCGGCATCATGGAGGGTGCGCGTCTCGGCGGTTACCGTGTCCCGATTGATTTATCTGTCATAGGCTATGATAATTTGAATCTATGCCAGTACACCGTACCGAAGCTTACATCGGTATCACAAAATGTACCAAAAAAAGCCCGGCTTGCAACCGAGCTTCTCCTAAAGAAAATACATGACAATGAATCAGACAGTAATTTGGGTGAGATTATGGATGTTGAGATTGTTGACAGGCAATCCGTCATCTCGCTTTATTAAGCCGATAACCGACCTACTCCCTGTGCACACGCTTGTTTTCATACATTTTCCATTATCTTGTCAAATCCTTTACCCACTTGTATTTTTTAAAATGTATGAGTGTCCAAGGTATCTTTCCAACCTCATCCACGCAGGTGCACGCATACACCACAACCACCGGCCAGTTCAAAAAATATGTGCCTGCAACTGCAAGCGGTATTGCTATGCCCCACATCGTCACAGCAAGAGAGTACATATCAAACATCGTATCTCCTCCCGAACCAAAGACACCGTTTATGATGATTTCATTTACCGATCGTCCAATCATGTAGAAGGCAAGTACACCGAATAACTGCTTCAGATACTCTGCAGCCTGCGGTGTGAGCTTTACAAAATGTAAAATCACCGGTGCTGAAACCGCCATAAGCACTGTCATAACAGCTCCGCACAAAAATGACAGCTTTGCCATTCTGATGCCATATGCTTTTCCACGCTTTAAATTCCCTGCACCAAGCTCATTTCCTATCATAATGCCTGCTGCACTTGATATACCTGCACTGAGACAGCAAATGATATCACGCACAACCGCTGCGACGGAGTTGGCCGCTGCTGCGTCTGTTCCCATGTGTCCCATAAATGTAGAGTACGATGTAAAGCCTATTCCCCATACAAGGCTTGCTCCGAGAATCGGTCCGGAGCACTTCATAAAATCTGCTGACAGTTCCTTGTTTCTCACCAAAAGCTCCCTGATTTTAAGCCTGATATATCCCGGTCTGTAAGAAAATGTGATTGAAAGCATAAGCTCCAGCACTCTTGATATGAGCGTGGCAATTGCCGCTCCCCTCACATTCATGCTCTCGATGCCAAATGCACCATAGATAAACACAGCATTCAGCACGATATTTATTAGCACTGTAATCGAGCTGACTGCCGCCGCAGTCCCTGCATGCTCTGATATCTTCATCATGACTATATAACACTGCGAGAAGCCCGTCAACAGATACGAAAAAGAGGCTATTTTCAGATAACTTACACCATAATCTATAAGCACAGGCTCGTTTGTGAAAATGAGCATCAGATATCGAGGAAAGAATGCACATGCCACGAAAAACAGTACTGATACTATGCCACATATCCTGATTGCAAGAGCGAATATGTCATCGAGCGCCTTTATATCCTGCTTGCCCCAATACTGCGCTCCGAGTATTGCAAGGCCCGCTGTCGCCGCTGATAGAAACATGTTCTGGATGAACTGTATCTGTGTGGCAAGCGAAACCGCTGACATATAGTTCTGGTCCAGTCCTCCAAGCATGAAAGCATCTGCCACCGCCACCAGCGCTAGCATCAGATTCTGCACCATTATCGGAACCATGAGTGTCCACAGCTTTTTGTAAAAATTTGTATCAAATTCTATTGTTTTCATAAGTAAATTTTACCTCTATATATAAATCTCTAAAGGTTTACAAGTATCCGTGTCCATGCTTCGCATAGCCTTTCAAATGACCATGCCGCATTTGCAGGGCTTGTGGACGGCAGTGTGACTGCCTCCATGCCTGTCAGCGGAAGCTGATATTTCTTATAAAGTGCCCCTGCTTTATTTCCGTTTGCAATGACCTGTTTTATATCGGCTGTTTCAAGGATTTTTCTTATATCTGTCGGCTCCACATTTCTGATACTGCTGTCGCTCGAACCCTTGATGTCACAGCTTTGTATCACATCCCATATGGCTATGTGGTTTTTAAACAGCATATATTTCTTCTCATCTATCGTCTCCGGCACCGGTTCATCCAACAGATACGCAAGCAGCTTCCAAAAACGGTTCTGCTTGTGTCCGTAATAGAAATTGTTTTCCCTTGATGCAACGGACGGCAGAGTGCCGAGGATCAGTATGCGGCTGTTTTCATCATAGACAGGCTCGAAGGAGTGGGTTATGTGTTCGTATTCCATATTGTTACCTCTTATATCTGCAGCAGCTCTTCCGGCTTATCAATACATTTTAACTATACTACAATGCCGTTGTTTTTTACAACAATACGCATAGTTCCCAGAAAAATAACTTATGATTATTATACTTTATCCATCTTGATTTCACAATCTTTTGTTCACGACAAAAAAGTAGTCGTTTCACTTCCACATTTTTTGACGTTATAACCCATTATAACCCATTGATGTTTCACTCAAAATGGGTTATAATAGATTGTAAGAAACGGGGTGATATTATGGATATCTACAAACGAATTTATGAATTAGAAAACGAGATAGCAGCCTTACCACAAGGTTCTATCAACATGAAGAAAATTTACGGCAAAGAGCAGCCTTATCTGCAATGGACAGAGAATGGAAAAAGCAAAAGCAAGTACATTAAAAAGAACGAACGCGAAGAAATTTTTGCAGGTGTTGAAAGGCGCAAACAGCTTCAAGAAGAATTGAAAGAACTGAAACAACACAGTTCTATTGATCCATCTAAATCTACAGATTTTGAAACTTCTGTCATTATCGGAGAACGTCTTCTGGCACTGACAAAAGGTGTAAAAAACTGGGGAAAACGTGATTGTTTCAGACAGTTACAGGCATATTTAAACAGTGAGGAAACAGATCGTGTATGCTTGGTATTTGGTCTGCGACGAACAGGAAAGACAACAATGCTGCGTCAGGCTGTTTTAGGAATGACTCCATCACAGTCCGCAAAATCAGCATACATCAAAGCAAAAGGGAGCGATACCATGGCAGCGATGAATCGTGATTTGGGCAAACTCCTTGATCTGGGATATGAATATGTTTTTATTGACGAAGTAACCCTAATGCCCGACTTTATTGATTCAGCAGCACTATTCTCTGATATCTACGCTGCACAAGGTATGAAAATTGTTTTATCTGGAACAGATTCTCTTGGCTTTTGGTTTGCGCTTCATCAGGAACTTTATGATCGAGCTGTTACGATTCACACTACCTTTATTCCATTCCGTGAACATAGTCGTTTACTCGGTATCGACAGTATTGACGAGTATATTCGCTATGGCGGCACACTTCGTGCAGGAGAACTGGATTTTGATGATAAAGACGTTATTTCAGAGGATGCTTCGTTCCGTGATGACGAATCCACACGGCGTTATATCGATACCGCAATCTGTAAAAATATCCAGCACTCCCTGAGTTGTTGTCAAGACGGAGGATATTTCCGTCATCTCCAATCACTCTATGAGGCAGGTGAACTAACAGGTGCTATCAATCGAATCATTGAGGATATGAATCATCGTTTCCTTATTCGTATTCTGACCGACAAATTCAAATCTCATGATTTGGGTTCAGCTGCTGATGTTTTGCGAAGAGATCGTAATCCCAAACAGCGTACAGATATTTTGGATAAAATCGATACAGAAGCAGTAACCAAACGATTAATGGATATGTTGGAGATTCACAATAAAGAAGAACAATCTATTGGTATTACAAATGCTCACATAGAGGAAATCAAAGAATATTTGAAAGCACTTGACCTGATTGTTGACGTTCCACGAGAAACGGTAATTCCAAGTGCCGAACCACTAGAGAATATTTTATTCACGCAACCAGGCATGCGTTATTGCCAGGCACAGGCATTGGTTCATTCTTTGACAAAAGATGAATTATTCTCTACATTGAGCGAGCACGAAAAAATGTTAGTTTCTGAACGTATTTTGGAAGAAGTGCGTGGTCGTATGATGGAAGACATCGTACTTTTAGAAACATTCAAATCGGCTAAAAGGCATCAACGTGTTTTCAAATTGCAATTTGCTGTCGGCGAATACGATATGGTAATTTACGATGCTAAACTCAATACATGTGAATGCTACGAAATAAAACACAGCTCGAAAATTGTTCCAATGCAAGCCCGCTTCTTAGTTGACGAAGAGAAACTGAATCAAACAAGTCAGAGATTTGGCCAGATTACCAAGCGATGTGTGCTCTATCGTTGTGAAGATTCCGTCATGGAAAATGGCGTTGAGTATCAGAATGTAGAAAATTATTTGAAACATTTATAATTTTCCCCTAAAGAAAGAGAGGTCCATGACATTTAACATCATGAACCTCTCTTTCTTTATTATCCTCTATGAGCCATCCACTTCTTTTGCTTCTTCCAGCAACGGCTGTAGCTCGTTTGCTTGAGTGCAATATAAACACCAGAAGTACAGGTTTTCAAAGCTAATTCATGAAATCGTTTACACATACTTAACAGCTGATAAATACTGGAATGTTAATAATTCTACGCAGCAAAAAAGGAACCGGAAAATCCGGTTCCTTTTTGATATCGCATCTTTTATGATAAATATATTCTAACTGCTTCATATAAGTAATACACAAATCAGCTCAGCTCTATCTCATACGCTCCGGCTTCAAAATCCACCGTAAGAAGCGCATATGCTTCACCGTTATCATAGCGGATTGAAAGCTTTGGCCCTTCTCCTGCTACTGTGATGACAGCTCCCTTCTCAAACGCCTTATGGGTGTTTCTCATGCGAAGCAGCTCAAGCTGTTTTTGAACAACCTCCTTTTTCATGCCTTCTGCGATATCAGAATTGCTAAGGTTTGTTCTGTTTATTTCCTTGTGTCCTGATTCTCCTGCGCGTCTTACTGCCTCATGGTCATTTTTGCCTGCAAAGAGATCCAGATACCATACCTGCGGCTTGCCCGGCATGAACATCTGAATAGCACGGGCCAGAAGCATTTTGCTGTCAGACTCACCAAGCGCACTGTAATATGTGGCATTCACCTGATAATATATATTCTTCTGTCCGTGAAGATTTTTGACCATGCCGCCACGAGATACAATCAAATCTATAAGCGAGCGAATATCGTCCTCCGGAAGCAGACCCTTTAAATCCAGAAGCGGTATGCCGTCATGACAGCCAAGCATATTGACAGTGGAGATTTTATCATCCACAACCTCACGCGCCCATTTTGCAAGGTAATCTGCTCTCCTGTTCTCAATCGCATCAATTACCAGTCCCGGTAAAAAGAAATCATATGTGGCATAGCCCTTATCTGCAAGGGTTTTGTATATTTTCTCCTCATATGCCGCATGTATTTCAGGCAGCAGAGTCAGCCCGAGCGGAGCTGCAAGCTCATGGATCTGCTGTAGAAATTCCCAGGTCTCAGGATCATTCAGGAAATTCTTTTTCCCCGGTGCCTTAGGCGCATAGGCAAATGCATCAAGCCGCACAATAGCCGCACCGTAGGATGCTATTTTTTTAAGTGTTTCACGATAAAAGTCCCATACCTTTTCGGACTTTATATTTAAATCCATCTGTCCCAGATAATCTCTGCCATGCACCTCCTGGTAAAATGTGTTCCAGTATGGCACCCTTCGTCCATCCGGAAACTCAACCATGAGAATCGGAAGCCCCGGCTTTCTGAAAAACATCTGCTTTAAGCATGACTCATCAGGCTGTATGTAGCCCTCGTCCGTCATGACTCCATGACCTTCCCAGAATTTGTTCCAGTCTATGAAAAAATCCCGGTACTCAGACTCATCGCCCTTTTCCACAAGATCCTTGAACTGTGGTGACTGTGCCGAAGCATGATTTAAAATAAAGTCAAGCTTTAAGTCAATCCCCAGCTCCTTCAATTGCGATAAATCCTCTATTGTCGCAAGCTCCTCATTCAGATTGTAGTCCACGACCGAAAATCCGCGGTCCAAATCCGAATGATACAGACTTGGCAGAATATAAAATGATGAAAATGTGTCATGCATTTCCTTCTTTTTTAGCAGCGCTGCGATATCGGAAAGCTTACCGCCCAGACTGTCAGGATATGCATTAAGCATAGGTTTATTGTTCATAGACTTTGCCATCCTTTCCAACTACGATACGCGCATTTTTACCCTGTAAATCAAGCTTTTCCTGCTCCAATTCTACCACGCGGCATATGAAAGGGCTTGCGGCGTTTTCGTCACGTCCTCTCTTAATGCGGCGTGCCTTTGTCTCCTCAGGCGAACTCTCCAGAAATACAGGTATATCAACACCCTTAAGGTATTCGCTTCCTCCATGGGTCCACTCTAAGATGAGCACTTTAATTCCTGTGAAATCAGTCTCGTCATATGAGATATCACCGTCCTCGCGGCCCATATGCTTTATCTCAATTATATCTTTTCCTGCCTTAAACTCTGAAAGCTCCTTGTTAATCCTGTCAAAGTCAATCTCCTTAGGTGTTCCAAGATATCCACGTAAGCCATCCTCGCCGGACTCGTTATACACATTAAGGCGTTCCTCGTCGTTTCTCATCGGGATACGGTGTGGATAATTGTCCCCGGTCAGCACATAGCAGGCTGTATTATCGTTAAGGAAATACTGCTGCAGGGCTGCTGCAATCGTTGTCTTTCCTGAGCCTGAGCCGCCGTAGATGCTTATTACAATACGTTTATCAGAAGAACTATCTGCAGTGTCAGCCTCACTTAATTTTAGATTGCCGCACACCTTCTTTATCTCATCATACAGCTTCTTTGCCTCATCAAGCCTGATAAATGAAAACTGATATGCCTCATACTCCTTTACGGCAAACGGAAGCGGTATTCCTACATTCATCAGTGCTGCACCTGTGTACTGCCTGCCGGTATTTTCCTCAATATATACTGCATCAGACTCCAAGCCTTTAAGCTTCACATAGTAAGTAGCCGCATTTGCCTCCGCATACAGACGAACCACGCTCACAAGTGCCCTGTCCTTTGCCCTTGAAACAGACATCCACGCAGCCACCTCATCCTCAAATGGGCTTGTAAGGCGCCAGTAGGTGCCCTCATTTATAAGCATCTCATACTTCTTAAAGGTCTTGATCTGCTCTCTGATTTCTTCCTTTTCCTCATCCGACAGAAGGGCCGGATTCAGCTCATAGCCAAAAGTTCCTGCCATGGCTGTGATGCCTCTTGTTTTAAGGCTTGTCACTCTGCCTGTCTGATGATTTGGCACTGCCGATACATGCGCTCCCATGGATGATACCGGATAGAAGAACGATGTGCCATACTGTATTCTTGTGCGGTTTATGGCATCTGTATTGTCACTGCACCATATCTGTGGACTGTAGTAGAGCATGCCTGCATCAAATCGTCCACCGCCACCGCTGCAGCCCTCAAGAAGTATATCCGGATATCTTGTCACCAGACGCTCCATAAAATCATACACTCCAAGCACATAGTCGTATGCAAGATTTCCTGCATACACATCAGCCATGCTTCTGTTCATATCCCACTTCACGTAGTCGATTTTTCCCTGGTCAAACACTGCGCAGATCTGATCGAAAATATTGTCCCTGACTTCTTTTCTCGAAAAGTCTAAAATAAGCTGGTTTCTTGAGCGTACAGGAAGCTTTCCCGGAATCTGGATAGCCCAGTCAGGATGCTCTCTGTACAGATTACTGTCCTCATTCACCATCTCAGGCTCAATCCATATTCCAAATTTCACTCCCTGTGCATGCACTCTGTCGATGAGCTCAGAAAGTGTTCCGCCAAGCTTTTTCTCATTCACAAACCAGTCTCCGAGTGATGAATTATCATCATCTCTCTTTCCAAACCAGCCGTCATCCATGACCACCATATCTATGCCCAGTGATGCGGCCTCCTTTGCAAGGTCTACTATCGTATCACCGGTAAAGTCAAAGTAAGCAGCCTCCCAGCTATTGATGAGCACCGGTCTTACCTCATGTGCAAATCTGCTTCTGCACACATGCTCACTGATGCAGGTGTGGTACTGATGGGAAAGCTGTGAGAAACCGTCTGCCGAGTATGACATAATCACCTCAGGCACTGTAAAGGTCTCTCCTGCCGCAAGCGGATATGAAAACAGTTCATCGGAAAGCCCCATTAAAAGGCGTGTCTGGTTAATCTGATCCTTCTCTGCCTCACATGAGAAGTTGCCACTATATACAAAAAGCATACCATAGCAGTCTCCTGCATTTTCTGTAGTATCGCGCTGTGCGAGAATAACCGCCGGATTGTACTGGTGGCTCGAGGTTCCTCTGCGGCTTCCGAATGAAAGTGTGCCGTGTCCTAAGTGTGTGCGCTCAAGATTGCGCTCCATGGCATGCTTACCGTAGAATCTGATCACATCATAGTCTCCGTAAACCATATCCAGGCAGGCAGCATGAGCCTTTTCAATTGTAATATTTCCACTGCCTGTATTTTTAATGAGCACACTTCTTGTGATGACATCACAAGCCTCGAGCACGCCATAAAGCAGATGCACCTCAACGCCTGCGATATCATCGCCAAGAACTATTTCAAGAGTCTGCGCCTCGTCATCAGATGCCCACACTGCCGGAAGTCCCTTTAGAGCGTATTTTCCATCTCTGATTTCATAACTCTTATAAAGAAGCTCAACACTCTCAGTGCCCTGTTCGTTTTTGATATCAAGCGCAATATTTCTGAAATCGCCTGTGCCAAGTGTCGGATACTCCTGTGGCAGCGTATCAAGCGAATATGTACGGTTCATGCCTGCTGCGTAAGGATTGCCTGAAAAGCCTCTGTCAGCATATGTCAGAACATAGTCCATATCACATGTGCTTTTTGCTCCGTAGTACAGATGCAGCAGATAGCCCAGTCTGTCCACCTGCATCTGATATGTGGTGTGAGCTGTCTGTAAAGTAAAAATTTTCTTGTTTGGATTAAATATAATTGCCATAAAATCACTCCATATCATTGTTAAAATAGTGTTTAAAAATTATCCCTTGATTGCACCGTTTGCAACACCGTTTAATATCTGCTTCTGGCAGATTATATAGAATATAAGTATCGGTATCAAAGCCAGAATATATGATGCAAATGCCAGATTGTAGTTGGTTCCAAACTGTGTCTGGAAATTCAGCTGTGCCAACGGCAGTGTATTCTGTCCTGTTCCTGACATGATGACAAGCGGTGTCATGACATCATTCCATGTACCGAGCGCTGTCAGGATGGCTACTGTCGCATGCATAGGCTTCATCATAGGAAATACAACTCTCCAGTATGTTGTCCATGTGCTTGCGCCATCGATGTCTGCAGCCTCCTCAAGTGCCATAGGGATATTTTTCAAGTATCCACTATATAATAATACATTCATTGGCATGTAAAATACAAGATATAAAATGATAACTCCTGCCCTGTTTCCAAGTCCCATCTGCGCAGTCTGCTTTACAAGAGGCATCATGAGAATTGAGAATGGCACAAACATACCGCTTACAATGTAAAGATATATGAAACGGAAGCTCTTTTTCCTTGCCATGCCTCGTCCGATAACATATCCTGCAATCGAATGGATAAGGATTGCGAGAACAATGGTCACAATAGTGATAAGTAAGCTGTTTCCGAGAGAATGCCAGAAATCAGTCACCTTCATAGCCTCTGTGAAGTTTGAAAAGCTCCACTTTGAAGGGAATGAAAGAGCTCCTGCGACATCATTTGTCATCTCACTCGGTTTCTTGAAGGCAATGATAACAGCCATATACAGTGGGAAAAATACGGTTAAGGTTCCCAATATTAAAACGATGGTAAGTACCCAGTTTGTTTTTTGTTTTTTCATTATAACTGCTCCTCCTTCTTATTCATAACGCCCATCTGGAATAGTGAAATAGCCACAATTACAACAAAGAAAATTACTGCGTTTGCACTCTGGAAGCCAAACTGTCCTCCATCCATACCATTTCTGTAAATCAGGTATGAGATTGACTCAGTGCTCTGCGCCGGGCCGCCCTTTGTCAATGACATAATCTGGTCAAATACCATGAGGAAGTTCTTTGTGCTGAGCACCAGATTGATTGTAACAAATGGCATAACGAGTGGAAATGTAACCTTCCAGAACTGCTTCCATTTGCCTGCTCCGTCGAGCATGCTGGCTTCGTAAACATCCTCAGGCACTGTCTGCAGTCCGGATATATAAATGATGGTATTCATGGCAACCGCCTGCCATACCCCGACAATCAGCACACCAATCCATGCATATTTTTCACTTGCCAGAATACTGTTTTGTAGGAAACCGATGTTGAAGGTATTTCCTACTACCGGCAGAATATATGTAAAAATAAAGCTGAAAATGTAACCAATAACCAGTCCGCCAAGGATATTCGGTACGAAATAAACACCTCTTAATGCACTCTTGCCGCGGATATTGCTGTTTAACGCAACTGCCATTACAAGGCTTAATACATTTACAAGTACTGTTCCTGCAATCGCATATTTAAAGGTAAACAGATAGCTCTTTCCGACTCTGGCGTCGGTAAACAGGTCTGTATAGTTTCTAAGTCCGACATAATCATATGAGCCATAGCCCTTGTAGTTTGTAAAGCTGTAAATCACACCCTTTATCATCGGCAGTGTGTTGAATGCGAAAAATAAAACCACAACAGGTATCACAACTGCCCAGAATGTCTTGTCTCTATTTGACATTTTCTTTTTCATTT
>OLZB01000400.1_pt1 | contig 28264 bp, 28 predicted proteins | sample 1673421 | NCBI WGS metagenome assembly OLZB01 (sample SAMEA103958111, study PRJEB25191) | human gut metagenome | biome: human-associated habitat [ENVO:00009003]; feature: intestine environment [ENVO:2100002]; material: feces | place: Germany | collected 2013/2015
AGAACCATAGGGCACGTTCTGCGTAGAAAGCACGATGTCGGTATTCTCATCCACAAAGCGAACCTCAGCCAGTCGGCCAACCACAACCTTTCCGGCCGATCCGTCTTCGTTAACCACGTCAACGGTGCGGAGTTCTTCAAATTCCACACGGCAGTCGTTCTTGGCCACGATGGTAGCGTTGGCAGCAGCATTGGCCGCAATACCTCCGGCGTGGAACGTACGCAACGTCAGCTGCGTACCCGGCTCACCGATTGACTGTGCGGCAATAACGCCCACAGCCTCGCCCTTCTGTACCATTTTGCTGGTGGCCAGATTACGGCCGTAGCACTTCATACATACGCCGTGACGGCTCTCGCAGGTCAGTACCGAACGGATTTCGACGCTCTCAATGGGCGAAGCTTCGATTTCGGCAGCAATGGCCTCTGTGATTTCCTCGCCGGCAGCTACAATAAGTTTGCCGGTAGTAGGATGAATGATATCGTGAACGGACACACGTCCCAAAATACGTTCGCCCAACGAAGAGATCACTTCATCGCCGTCCTTCAGGGCGGTGCAAACGAGTCCGCGAAGTGTGCCGCAGTCTTCTTCAGTAATAATCACGTCATGTGAAACGTCAACCAGACGACGGGTCAGGTATCCGGCGTCGGCCGTCTTCAAAGCGGTGTCGGCCAAACCCTTACGGGCACCGTGGGTAGAGATAAAGTACTCCAACACGGACATACCCTCCTTAAAGTTAGAAAGAATCGGGTTCTCGATGATCTGTGCACCCTCGGCACCGGCTTTCTGCGGCTTGGCCATCAAACCACGCATACCGGCCAACTGGGCAATCTGATCGGCTGAACCACGGGCTCCTGAATCCAACATCATGAACACCGCGTTGAAGCCCTGGTCGGCCTCGGTCATCTGTTTCATCAACGTGCTCTTCAGGTCGTGGTTAACGTGAGTCCACGTATCGATAACCTGATTGTAACGCTCGTTGTCGGTGATGAAACCCATGTTGTAGTTCATGGTGATCTGCTCGATTTCGTCGTTACCCTTCTTCACGATTTCGGCTTTCTCCTTCGGGATGATGATATCGTCAAGGTTGAACGACAGACCACCCTCGTAGGCCATGCGGTAACCCAGGTTCTTGATACCGTCAAGGAAGTCGCAGGCACGGGCCATTCCGACGCGTTTGATTACACGGGAGATGATGTCACGCAGGGTCTTCTTGGAAATAACAATGTTGACAAATCCGACTTCGCTCGGGATGATTTCATTCACAATTACACGGCCCACAGATGTTTCCACCATGTGTTTAACCATCATTCCGGTTTCGTCAATATCATCAACGACAACCTTAATCGGAGCATGAATGTCTACGCGACGCTCGTTGTAGGCAATGATGGCCTCTTCAGGACCATAGAAAATCAGTCCCTCGCCCTTGGCTCCCGGACGCAGCTTGGTGATGTAGTACAGACCCAGCACCATATCCTGCGAAGGCACCGTGATAGGTGCACCGTTGGCAGGGTTCAGGATGTTGTGGCTCTGGAGCATCAGCATCTGAGCCTCCATGATGGCTTCGTTGCTCAAAGGCAAGTGAACGGCCATCTGGTCACCGTCGAAGTCGGCGTTGAACGCCGTACAAGCCAGCGGGTGGAGCTGAATGGCCTTACCCTCAATCATCTTGGGCTGGAAGGCCTGGATACCCAGACGGTGAAGTGTCGGCGCACGGTTGAGCAATACGGGGTGTCCCTTCATGACATATTCCAGGATGTCCCAGATGACCGGTTCGCGGCGGTCGACAATCTTCTTGGCGCTCTTCACGGTCTTTACGATGCCGCGCTCAATGAGCTTGCGGATGATGAACGGCTTGTAGAGCTCGGCGGCCATGAGTTTAGGCAAACCGCACTCGCCCATCTTCAGTTCCGGACCTACCACGATTACGGAACGGGCAGAATAGTCAACACGCTTACCCAACAAGTTCTGACGGAAGCGCCCCTGCTTACCCTTGAGGGAGTCAGACAGAGACTTGAGCGGACGGTTGGAGTCGCTCTTCACTGCGCTGGCCTTGCGTGAGTTATCGAACAAGCTGTCGACAGCCTCCTGCAACATACGCTTTTCGTTACGCAGGATGACTTCGGGAGCCTTGATTTCAATGAGTCGTTTCAGACGGTTGTTACGGATAAGTACGCGACGGTAGAGGTCGTTAAGGTCGGATGTAGCGAAACGGCCGCCATCCAGCGGTACCAACGGACGCAACTCGGGCGGAATGACCGGAATAATCTTCATAATCATCCACTCGGGACGGTTGCGGTCGCGGCTGGAACGGAATGCCTCAACTACCTGCAGGCGCTTGAGCGCTTCGGTCTTGCGCTGTACGGAAGAGTCAGAATTGGCGCGGTCACGCAACTCGTAAGACAATCCGTCAAGGTCAATGCGGGTTAGCAGATCGTAGATGGCTTCAGCACCCATTTTGGCAATAAACTTGTTGGGGTCTGAATCCTCCAGATACTGGTTATCTTTCGGCAACTTTTTCAAAGCCTCGATGTATTCATCCTCTGTCAACAGGTCGTTTACAGCATAATCGTCACTCAGGGCTCCCGGCTGGATTACTACATAACGCTCGTAGTAAATAATCATGTCCAGCTTCTTGGTTGGAATACCCAGCAAGTAACCAATTTTGTTAGGCAGCGAACGGAAATACCAGATGTGCGCTACCGGCACAACCAACTGGATGTGGCCGGAACGTTCGCGACGCACTTTCTTTTCGGTCACTTCTACGCCACAACGGTCGCAAACAATGCCTTTATAACGAATGCGCTTGTATTTTCCGCAATGACATTCGTAATCTTTGGTCGGACCAAAAATACGCTCGCAGAAAAGTCCGTCACGCTCGGGTTTATAGGTACGGTAGTTGATGGTTTCGGGTTTCAACACCTCACCATACGAATTTTCAAGAATTTCCTCGGGCGATGCCAGACCAATGGAAATCTTGGTGAAATTCGTCTTTATCTTGTTGTCTCTTTTAAATGCCATTTTTCAATACTTGATTTGTGTAAGAAACTCTGTGAAAGACTAATCGAGCTTGATGCTTAAGCCCAATCCGCGCAATTCGTGCAGCAACACGTTGAGAGATTCAGGAATACCCGGTGTTGGCATAGGATCGCCCTTGACGATAGCTTCATAAGCTTTGGAACGACCTACCACATCGTCTGACTTGATGGTCAGGATTTCCTGCAATACGTGCGAAGCTCCAAAGGCCTCGATAGCCCAAACCTCCATTTCTCCGAAACGCTGTCCACCAAATTGAGCTTTACCTCCAAGCGGCTGCTGGGTTATCAGAGAGTACGGACCAATTGAACGGGCATGCATCTTGTCTTCAACCATATGGCCGAGTTTCAGCATATAGGTCACACCTACGGTAGCTTTCTGGTCGAAAGGTTCACCCGTACCGCCATCATACAACTGCGTAGAGCAGAAACGCGGCAGGCCGGCCTTGTCAGTCCATTCGCTCAATTCATCCAGCTTGGCTCCATCGAAAATAGGAGTAGCAAACTTCACACCCAGTTTACGTCCGGCTGCACCCAACACGGCCTCGAAAATCTGACCGAGGTTCATACGTGAAGGCACACCCAGCGGGTTCAATACGATGTCAACCGGCGTACCGTCTGCCAGGAACGGCATATCCTCCTGACGTACGATTTTGGACACGATACCCTTGTTACCGTGACGTCCGGCCATCTTGTCACCGACACCGATTTTACGTTTCTTGGCAATGTAAACCTTAGCCATCTGCATGATGCCTGAAGGCAGCTCATCACCGATGGTAAGAGCCGTTTTGCGGCGCTTGAGCTGAGCGTCAAGCGTATTGTGCTTACGCAAATAGTTGAGCACGAGCTGCTGTATCAGATGATTGATACGCTCGTCATCGGTCCAGTTACACAACTCTACGGAAGTGTAATCTATTGTCTGCAATACCGACTTGGTAAACTTGGCATCCTTGGCAATAACTTCGGCACCAAGGTTATCGTGTACGCCTGCGCTGACATGTCCTTTGGTCAAAGCAAGCAACTTGGTAATCATCAAGTTCTTCAATTCGGTGGTCTCAGCCTCGAAGTCCTCGTCCATCTTCTGCAGCTTAATCTTGTCAGCAGCTTTCGATGTACGTGTCTTTACAGCTTTTGAGAAGAGGCGCTTGCCGATAACCACACCAGAAAGTGAAGGATTGGCCTTTAGTGAAGCATCCTTCACATCGCCGGCCTTATCACCAAAGATAGCGCGCAAGAGTTTCTCCTCAGGCGTAGGATCACTCTCACCCTTCGGCGTAATCTTACCAATCATGATGTCACCCGGCTGCACACGCGCACCGATACGGATAATACCATTTTCGTCCAAATCCTTCGTAGCGTCCTCGCTTACGTTAGGAATGTCATTGGTAAACTCTTCCATGCCGCGTTTGGTCTCACGCACCTCCAGAGAATACTCATCCACGTGAACTGAAGTCAGAATATCCTCACGAACCATACGCTCGTTCAATACGATGGCATCCTCATAGTTATATCCCTTCCAAGGCATGTATGCTACCAGCAGGTTACGGCCAAGTGCCAACTCTCCGTTTTCGGTAGCATAACCTTCGGTCAGAATATCGCCTTTCTTTACCCGCTGTCCCTTTTCGCAGATAGGACGCAGGTCAATGGTCATATTTTGGTTCGTACGGCGGAACTTCGGAATCTTATATTCCTTCACTGAAGGTTCAAAGCTGACAAACTCCTCATCCTCCGTACGGTCATAGTTAATCTTAATTACGGTGGCATCAACGTATTCAATCACACCGTCGCCCTCGGCCACAATCATGGTACGCGAATCCTCGCACACCTGTTTTTCAATACCGGTACCTACAATAGGAGCCTCCGAATGAATCAAAGGTACAGCCTGGCGCATCATGTTAGAACCCATCAATGCGCGGTGGGCATCGTCGTGCTCAAGGAACGGAATCAACGAAGCCGCAATGGATGCAATCTGCTGCGGAGCCACGTCAATCAACTCTACCTGTGAAGGCGGAACAACAGGATAATCAGCATCCTGACGACATTTTACTTTGTCGCGGATAAACGTTCCGTCATCATTCAGCGGAGCATTACCCTGACCGATAATCTTGCCTTCTTCCTCTTCGGCACTCAGATAGATTACGTCATTGTTATCCAGGTCGACCCGACTGTTCTCCACTTTGCGGTAAGGCGTTTCAATAAAGCCCAGTTCGTCAATCTTGGCATACACACAAAGAGAAGAAATCAAACCGATGTTCGGTCCTTCAGGCGACTCAATCGGGCAAAGACGTCCATAGTGGGTATAGTGTACGTCACGCACCTCGAAACCGGCACGCTCACGTGACAGACCGCCAGGACCGAGGGCTGACAAACGACGTTTGTGCGTCACCTCAGCCAGCGGGTTTGTCTGGTCCATGAACTGCGAGAGGGCATTGGTTCCGAAGAAAGAATTGATTACCGACGAAATCGTCTTGGCATTAATCAAGTCAGTCGGAGTGAACACCTCGTTGTCACGCACATTCATGCGCTCGCGGATGGTGCGGCTCATACGGGCCAGACCGATGGCAAACTGATTGGACAACTGCTCACCCACTGTACGTACACGACGGTTGCTCAAATGGTCAATATCGTCAACAGTGGCCTTAGAGTTGATCAGTTCAATCAAATATTTGATAATTTCAATAATATCTTCTTTGGTCAGCACGCGCACATCGGCATCTGTTGAAAGATTCAACTTCTTATTGATGCGGTAGCGACCAACTTCGCCCAAGTCATAACGCTTGTCAGAGAAGAACAAGTTGTTAATCACCTCGCGGGCGCTGGCATCGTCAGCAGGGTCAGCATTACGCAACTGACGATAGATATAAAGCACGGCCTCTTTTTCAGAGTTGCTGGGGTCCTTCTGCAGCGTATTGAAAATGATAGAGTAGTCAGAAGAATTTGCCTCTTCATGGTGAATCAGAATGGTCTGCTCGCCACTGTCGAGAATATCCTGAATATTATCCTCCGTCAATACGGTTTCGCGATCGAGAATAACCTCGTTACGCTCAATGGAAACTACCTCGCCGGTATCCTCATCCACAAAGTCCTCTACCCAGCTCTTCAGCACACGGGCAGCCAGCTTGCGGCCGATTACTTTTTTCAAATTAGTCTTGCTAACCTTGAGCTCTTCAGCCAGGTTAAAGATCTGGAGAATGTCCTTGTCATTTTCAAAACCAATGGCACGCAACAACGTAGTTACCGGCAACTTCTTCTTACGATCAATGTAAGCATACATCACGTTGTTGATGTCCGTAGCAAACTCAATCCATGAACCCTTGAACGGAATAACACGGGCAGAATAAAGCGGTGTGCCGTTAGGATGTACACTTGACCCGAAGAACACGCCCGGCGAACGGTGCAACTGAGATACGACAACACGCTCAGCTCCGTTGATTACGAAAGTTCCGTTGTCAGTCATATAAGGGATATGACCCAAGAAAACCTCCTGCACTACGGTGTCAAAATCCTCATGGTCAGGATCAGTACAATAAAGTTTCAACTTGGCCTTCAAAGGCACACTGTAAGTCAATCCGCGTTCCAGACATTCGTCAATGCTGTAATGAGGCGGATCAATATAATAGTCGAGAAATTCCAATACGAAATTGTTTCGGGTATCAGCAATTGGGAAATTCTCGGCAAAGACTTTGTACAAGCCGTCATTTTTTCTCTGTTCAGAAGGAGTGTCAAGCTGCAGGAAGTCACGGAAGGACTTAAGCTGAACATCCAGAAAATCCGGATAGGGCAACGGATTCTTCACGGTCGCGAAATTGACGCGATTATTGATTACTGAAGACATTCTGCAAATTTAATGAGTAAAATCTGAAAATATTTAGACGCAAAAAGGTTAAGAACCCTCTAGCAGAGGACTCTTAACCAAATTACCCGTTAGGGCTTAGTGTTATGCTTATTTTACTTCTACTTCAGCACCAGCTTCTTCAAGAGCTTTCTTCAGTGCTTCAGCTTCTTCTTTAGCAACACCTTCCTTCAACGTGCTGGGAGCACCGTCAACGAGGTCTTTTGCTTCTTTCAAGCCAAGGCCGCAAGCTTCTTTCACAGCCTTAACAACCTGCAATTTAGCAGCACCTGCGCTCTTCAGAACAACATCGAAAGATGTTTTTTCTTCAGCAGCAGCACCAGCTGCAGCAGGACCAGCAGCAACAGCAACAGCTGCAGCGGCGGGTTCGATTCCATACTCGTCCTTCAGGACAGTTGCCAACTCGTTTACTTCTTTTACTGTCAAATTTACTAATTCTTCAGCAATAGCTTTGATATCTGCCATTTTCTTATAACTATTTATTTGTTTCTTACTTGATTAATTTTATGGGAACGGGGCATGCCACCTGATTATTACTCAGGACGCTCACCCAAGGTCTTAAGCACACCGTGAATGGTGTGTCCAGCAGACTGGAGAGAAGAGATAACGTTCTTTGCCGGAGACTGCAACAGGGCAACCACTTCGGCCAGAACCTCTGCTTTGCTCTTGATAGCGCAGAGCGCATCCAAGTTCTCAGCACCTACATAAATTTCTTCCTCAGCGTAAGCTGCTTTCAAAGCAGGAATTCCGGTAGCTTTACCTTCTTCCTTAATCAGCTTTGCAGGAGCATTGGCCGTATTGCAGAAAAATACTGCTGTGGTACCTTTCAGGCAACCGTAAAGCGGAGAGAAATCTACTTCAGCTTTTTCAAGAGCTTTGTGAAGCAAAGTGTTCTTTACCACCATCATCTTGATGTCGGCATTGAAACACTTTCTACGCAAATCACTTGTCTGCACAGCGTTCAGCGCAGTCACATCTACAAGATAGAAATGGCTATACTCGCTAATACGCTCGCCAATCTGATTGATAATTAGGTCTTTATCTTCCTTTTTCATACGATTTCAATTTTAGTTTTCAACAACAGATTTCACATCGATCTTGATACCACGACTCATCGTTGAAGAAAGATAAATACTCTTGATGTAGGTACCTTTTACCGTTGTCGGTTTCAATTTCATGATGGTAGAGATAAATTCCTTAGCGTTACCCACGATCTGCTCGGGAGTGAAGGATACCTTACCAATTGAAGTATGTACGATACCTGCCTTGTCTACTTTAAAGTCGATCTTACCCTGTTTTACCTCGCGAACAGCCTTGGCCACATCCATGGTCACTGTTCCGCTCTTGGGGTTAGGCATCAAACCACGGGGACCCAAAACGCGACCTAAAGCACCAATCTTACCCATGATAGAGGGCATAGTGATGATTACGTCAACATCCGTCCAACCGCCTTTGATTTTTTCGATATATTCATCGAGACCTACATAGTCAGCACCTGCTTCCTTTGCTGCAGCTTCGGCATCCGGGGTGCACAAGCACAGAACGCGAACGCTCTTACCGGTTCCGTTGGGCAGTGATACCACGCCACGTACCATCTGATTGGCCTTACGGGGGTCAACACCCAGACGTACGTCAATATCCAACGAAGCATCGAACTTGGTGGTAGTAATTTCCTTCACCAAAGTAGCTGCTTCTGCCAGCGTGTATGCCTTCCCTGCTTCAATCTTATCAGCTACCAACTTTTGGTTTTTTGTCAGTTTACTCATTGTAATTGAAGTTATTTGTTTGTTGTTTCAGGGAAGTCCCCTTTTACTGTGATACCCATTGAACGTGCAGTACCAGCTACCAAACGCATGGCGGCTTCAATCGTAAAGCAGTTCAAGTCAGGCATTTTGTCGGTTGCAATGGCCTTCACATCGTCCCAAGTAATTTCAGCAATCTTGGTACGGTTAGGCTGTGCCGATCCACTTTTCTTTTTGGCTGCCTCAAGCAGTTGCACTGCCACAGGAGGAGTCTTCACAACGAATGAGAAAGACTTGTCATTATAATAAGTAATGACTACCGGAAGAATTTTACCGGCTTTCTCCTGAGTTCTGGCATTGAACTGTTTGCAGAAATCCATAATGTTGATTCCCTTGGAACCCAATGCAGGGCCTACGGGAGGTGATGGATTTGCAGCGCCTCCTTTAATCTGTAATTTGATTAATCCAGCAACTTCTTTTGCCATTTTCTTTAATTTTGATTTGTTTTTTGAAAGGTTAGGCACGTAACATTACCTATTCTTTCTCTACCTGCATAAAACTTAATGCCAACGGAGTATTACGTCCGAAAACCTTCACCGTCACGGTCAGCTTCTTCTTTTCGCTGTTGACTTCTTCAACAACGCCTGTAAATCCGCTGAACGGACCTTCGGTCACTTTCACGGCCTCTCCTACTGCGAAAGGAACAACTACATCGTCATTCTCTTCGAGCATTTCGTCAACCTTTCCAAGAATACGGTTTACCTCACTCTGCTGAAGAGGAGTCGGATTATCCAATCCGCCCAAAAAGCCCAGCACATTCGGTGTATTCCGTAATTCGTGTGCAATTTCGCCCACCAGTTTTGCCTCTACAAGCACATAGCCCGGCAGATAGTTTCTTTCCTTAACGACGCGTTTGCCGTTGCGTACTTGATAAACTTTCTCTGTCGGTATCAATACCTGCGAAACGTAACCGTTCAGACGCCCGTTCTTAATCTCGGCATCGATGTACTCTTTCACCTTGCCTTCTTTACCGCTTATGGCACGCAGTACGTACCATTGCATTGCAATCTCAGCCATCTTTAAAATTAATGATTATGATTTAATGCGGGTATACGAGCTCCATCACGAACTGGAATACCGTATCCATAAGGAAAACTATCAGCGCGATGAGTATGGAAGCATAAAGTACTACAACAGCACTGTGCGTCAACTCGGCACGTGTTGGCCACGTGGTCTTATGCGATAGTTCGTCGTAAGATTCCTTACAATATGTAATTACCTTGTGTAACATTGTATTTTACTTTTGCACGGGAAGAGAGGCTCGAACTCCCGACACCCGGTTTTGGAGACCGGTGCTCTACCAACTGAGCTATTCCCGTAGAAAAACAGGTCCCTTTCGCCTAAGGGTTCGAGAGAACCTGTTTTGATTTATTTATCCGACCTTAATATTAGTCGAGGATTTCAGTAATCTGACCTGAACCTACGGTACGACCACCTTCACGGATAGCGAAGCGGAGACCTACGTTCAGAGCTACCGGATAGATCAACTCAACAGTGATTTCTACGTTATCACCAGGCATAACCATTTCTACGCCTTCGGGCAAGTGAATTTCACCGGTGCAGTCCATCGTACGGAGATAGAACTGAGGACGATATTTGTTACCGAACGGAGTATGACGACCACCTTCCTCTTTCTTCAAAACGTAGATAGAAGCCTTGAATTTAGAGTGCGGAGTGATGGTACCCGGGTGGGTAATAACCATACCACGTTTGATTTCCTTCTTGTCGATACCGCGAAGCAACAGACCTACGTTGTCACCAGCTTCACCTTCGTCAAGAATCTTACGGAACATTTCAACACCAGTTACTACTGATTTCTTATCTTCGCCAAGACCCAGGATCTGAACTTCGTCACCTACCTTAACGATACCGGTTTCAACACGACCGGTAGCAACAGTACCACGACCAGTGATTGAGAATACGTCCTCAACAGGCATCAAGAAAGGTTTCTCAACGTCACGAACCGGTTCCTGGATCCAGTTGTCAACAGCATCCATCAGCTGGAGTACTGAGTCAACCCATTTGTCAACACCGTTCAAAGCACCAAGGGCAGAACCGCGGATGATAGGAGTATCTTCTTCGAAGTCATACTGAGCAAGCAGCTCACGCATTTCCATTTCAACGAGTTCGAGCATTTCCTCGTCCTCAACCATGTCGCACTTGTTCAAGAATACAACCAAGCGAGGAACGTTTACCTGACGAGCCAACAGGATGTGCTCACGAGTCTGAGGCATCGGACCATCAGTTGCAGCAACTACGATGATAGCACCGTCCATCTGAGCAGCACCAGTTACCATGTTCTTTACATAGTCGGCGTGTCCCGGGCAGTCTACGTGTGCATAGTGACGTTTTGCAGTCTCATACTCAACGTGGGCAGTATTGATAGTAATACCACGCTCTTTTTCCTCAGGAGCGTTATCGATCTGATCGAACGATTTGATTTCGTCTGCCTTAGTAAAACCCTTTTCAGCCAATACTTTGGTGATAGCAGCGGTCAGAGTCGTCTTACCGTGGTCTACGTGACCGATAGTACCGATGTTAACATGCGGTTTGGTACGCTCGAAATGTTCTTTAGCCATAGCTTAAAAATTTATTATGTTATAAATGAATTAGCTTGTTGTTCTTCTGTGTATAAACAAAAAAGAGAGCTGTTAGCGGGACTTGAACCCGCGACCACGTGCTTAACAGGCAAATCAGAAAGTTGTTGTGTGCGGATCATACAATTCGCATGGGGTGATATTACGTGCTCTACCGCTGAGCTATCCTGGCATATGGCCTATGCGGTCAGAATCGAACTGACAATCTACCAATCGCACCCGCATTGTACTTCTGCCGGCGTTACGCATAGATATTAGTGTTAGGCTCACCAGAATTGCACTGGAGCACTTCTTCGGTTCTGGCACAACCATTGAAGCGTGACCCTTACCTAACTGTGATCATATTTTAGATGTTCCTACAACCAACCAAGTAAAGAAAGGAGGCGGTGCGGGAGGGAGGACTTGAACCTCCGACAAACAGATTCCTATTTTGATGTTGCTGTACGCGCTTTTGCAAAGCACAAACTATTTTGTCCGTTGCTCTACCATCTGAGCTACTCCCGCATGTTCTATTATATCTAACAATCCAGACTCGATAAAATTTACCGCACTGGACATTATTTTTTTGTGACGGCTTTGGGAGCTTCGGAGTCGAACCGAACGCAAAGTTTTTGCAGAACTTCAAAGAAAATTGCTGTAAGTGCTCGCCGCCCTATACACATTGATGCTGTCACCGGACGCTCCCATTTGGTGCTGGTGGCGGGGATCGAACCCGCACGGGGTATCCCCACGGGATTTTAAGTCCCGTTTGTCTGCCTGTTCCATCACACCAGCAGATTGGCGGGGCAGACAGGACTCGAACCTGCACATCCTTTCGGATTACTCACGGTTTAGCAAACCGCTGCCTTACCGTTAGGCTTACCACTCCATTGGAATTACTTTATTATAAAGAGCAATAAATTGCTCATTGACCTGCTTGTCCACATGATAGTGCCCAAAGAACCACCGTTTGAATGTGAGGTCAGAACAAACCCTATCCAAAAAGCTGACCATCGGGTCATTCTCGTACCAGCTTGCAAGCAGAGTCTGAACACTCCTTGGCGCACAATGTGTAATCACATAGTCAACGCACCAATTATTTTGTTCGAGCGCTACAATCGCTCGCTCCATTTCTTCTCTGGACGGCATTTCCTCTTTCCACCATGAGATATGTTCCACACGATACTCTTTATCAACCGAACGAGCACCGCCCATGCAGAAGATTTTCTTTCCATCAATTGTGAGTACCTGTCCTCTGTCCAAATGATAGATGTCAGGGGCGATTTCCCGTACCTTCCCGCCAAATTTGTCAATTAACGGGAACTGATAGAGCATATCAAAGTTCTCATGGTTGCCATCAATCCAAAGCGTCGTGAAGTTTTTTGCCGTCAGCCAGTCTTGCCACCACATCTCTCGATGTGAGCCATCCCAGCAGAGTCCAAAATCGCCACATATGATTACGAAATCATTCTTCGTCAATTCCTTTTGCTGTGGAAACTTTGTTGTGTTAAGCTTGGCAATATCAATGTTCGCGTGTGTATCTCCAGTGACATAAATCATGCTCAGTTCCTTTCTCATCTGCAGTCCATATGTATATTCTGTTCTGGTCTCTTCGTTTATCTCTTGTGATTACGAGATTTGGATGAGCTGAAAGCGAGTTCAAATCTCGTGCGGAGATGATGAGACCATTGAGCGACAATGGATTCAACGGTGGCTCATCAGATGAAGATGACAAGACATCCAGAATAGATTTAATGCGCTGCGCAGCAAGCTTAGGCGCCTTCGCAGCAGGCTGCGGGCGGGAATCGTGCTGTCCAGCAAAGTGACACTTCAGCCTTTGGCGTGAAGCACATTCCTTACGAAATGTTATTCACTGCAAATGATAATTTGATTATCCTGTAATCTACATGGAGGTAACACCTCACAAAGAGGAGCTCTGGTGCCCAGTGGCTGGCGTGCAGTATCCTGCTCCGGCGCTTTGAATCCATTGTGCCACAATGGATTCAGGTAGCTTCGGGCTGTTGCTGTACGGCTCCCGGCGATGAGGGATGTCTGGAGGCTGCAGGTGAATGCGCCTCCGGGGAGGTTTTCCCTCCCATCAAGTTGTTACTTATGCCTTTGGCGATAAGCATTGCTTTCGCAATTATGCATTACAGGATTGCGGGTTATTTATAGACGTTACCGCAAGTCGTCCTTCATCATGCGGATTACATCCACATTCATTTTCTTGTTAATGTAAGCTACAATTGCGTCAATGGTTTCCTTTTCGACCATGCGATAATAGCTATGCAGACCATACATTACCTGTACATCATTCCGTTCCCAAGCAACACCATTGTTCTTATCTGTGATATAGTTGTACAGCATCGACTGGAACTGCTTTTTCTTTTTATGACCGACCGTAATCTCGTTGTCCTTATTCAGCATAACGCCAAGATTCCAGTTGCGCCCCGCTGATGAACCATACCGAGTCTTGCTTGCATTGATTGTAAACGGAGCACCAAAGCTGCTCAATGTACTTACTACCAGCTCTTCAACAGAACGAACATCAAAATCATACTTGGATGAAATGATGAAGTCATCCGCATATCTGGTATAAATGAAACTCTGTTTTTCAAAATTGCGAAGCGTATTCGACAGCTTGAAATCAACCGGAATCATCATCACATTCGTGATAAGCGGTGAAATTGGAGTACCCTGCGGTAGTCCACCGTTTAAGAACGCCAATGACATAGCCGTCCGCAACGCTTCTTCACCCTGCGGCTCTTTTACAACCTCGCTAAAAGGAAAAACCATCGAGAACATTGAGATGGCATAGTCCAGCGTTGTGCTGCCAAAGAAATCGTGCAGGTCAAGCTTTGCGAACCATTTGCTGCTGTTCTTTTGGTGACGCTTAACCGCATCGACTGTACTCCGCTTCTTTACATAGGCAAACGCAGCAGTATGATAGAGTGCATGGAAATCATCCTCGAAAATCGTTTTGAGTCTTCTTAAAGCATCCATCAGCTCTGCCTTTGGTGCGTCGATTCTACGAAGACCACCAGATTTCTTTGGGATATAAAAGGTCTCATACAACTCGCTCCGTTCCTTTGCACGGAGCTCTACTGTATCGTTATTAAATCGAACGAGTTTTCCGATTAAGGCTTCAACACCAATCTTGCTGGAAAAATGTTCACTGACATTTTCAACCTCATATGTTCTTGTGTTTGCAACATTGGCATTGACAACCGGAGGTGTTTGATAGTTTTGAAACAGGTACTCTTCCAGCGTCATCTGATGATAAATCGGTGACTGTCTAACAGTGATATAGACCATTTCTTCCCTCCTTGTCCAATAACTAACTGTAACCTACATATGTCTGCTGCTTCCAGAATTCCTTGAGTCTGAAGACTGAGTCGTCAGTGTGAGAGATTTCGCTTGCGTGGGGTAAGATGCGGGATTATTATTTGGTGGTTGCTCTATCCATAAATACAGGGGGTTGATGTTAGTACATCTCGTTCTTGTATTGGGTATTGGCGAAGAAGTGCTTGACATCTTAGCTGGTTCTGTGTCATGCTGCCGTCGCTTCTGGGTCGCCGAGCTGCTCGCACCGGTGCCGCGTCATCTCCCGGAGGGTCTTTCTCCCCGACAATTTGTTACTTTAGCCTTTGGCGTAAAGCTCTCTTACGAGAAAATCCGTTACAGTCTGTGGCGCATTAAGGCTGCGCCATGCCTAATAATTCAAATAGTTCTTCGTCCGTAAAGACATTTTGAGATGCAAAGGGTTTAATAGAAAACGCGCCATCATCTCGCTGTTCGACAATCGTGTCAGGGCTCAAAGTACACACTGGTCTTACCCCAGCGCAGCTTGATGCTGTCAGCCTGTCTAACATACCGGAACGGTTGGCAATCGCTGCTCTTTCGGTCTCAACGTCGTCCAACAGCCAGAAACTCATAAATCCACGTTCTGAATCGAGCCCTGCATAACGAGCTTTTAGGTCAAACAAGTCGGCTGTCGGATTCGGACGGATGCCTTTCCTTTTGAACAAGTCAAAACGCCGTCCATCTTGGAGGCTAAAAATGTCTGCGACCGATGGTAGGCGAATCAACGATGACACTTGACTTTCTCCGACCACATATTCTTTTCTGACCAAAGAAGTAATCTCGTAGTCTTCGAAGTAATACAGGAACCCATAGTGGTCTTCGTAGCGAGCATAGCTATGTCTTGCAAAAGCACCGGGTGAAGCATCGTTGTCGTGCATTGCGTGATACCACATCATCTGGTCACTGTTTAAGAACGAAAACAGATTGGACACTGGGTACTTCGCATTATTAACGTACCTATAATGTCCAGCCTCTTCCGCCGCATCGAAACACAAGTAGTCGATAGCTTTTTCTGTGATAAAATCACAGTTTGGATTACCTTTCAGCCAAACAATCGGGTGCGGGCTGTCTTTGTCCACACCGTACTTGCCCATCACAAGTTGTGTACCAACTTTGAGGGCACCAACGGTCGTGTCCATACCTTACCCCTCCCTTCGTTCTTTTTGAAAATTAAAACGCATCCAGCAGCGGCTGGAATGCGTCGCAGATAATCAGCTTGTTTAAGCCCTTGCCCCTGATGTACTTGACGAAGTTACTCACTCCCAAAGCACAAATCGCTCTGACCGTGGTTACAACGCCAAGCGTAATGCCGCAGGCTGAAACGGGAGTTTCTTCTGCCGCTTCATCGTGCGTAAAGTTCATGGAATTGAGGAAGTCTTTCTTCATCTTGTAGTCAGACCAATCAGCAGCATAGTGCTGACCTGCCTCCAGCAAGGTTCTGAAGTCAAACATCGCCTTTACATACGGATTGTCGAAATGTTTTTCGACAATCTGTTTTCTCAGCTCGATGTTGTCAACGCACAGGAACACATAGCCAGACATCTGCTGCCCGTTCCACCCATCCTTGTACAGTTTCAGACTGTCCTTGACATCGGGATTGATATCGAAAAGGATATCTGCCAGCGCCTCGACCTTAGAGCGCCCGATGTCCTGCTGTCGGAAAATCTGATTTGCCAGATTGTGCGGGCTTACCGTATCCATGTCCCACAGTGCGATGTTCGTGAGACCCAAGCGAACCAACAGTTCCGCAATCGTCGCACCGACAGACCCACACCCGACGATATGGATTCTGCAATCAACCTTCTCAGGCTGAAAATATTCATAGCTCTTTGACAGGTCAATCGCCATATTACTTACCTCCTAAGTATGTATAAGGGTCGTAGTCCTCTTCATCCTCCCAGCCCTGCATCGTTTCTTGACAGGCATTTCGTCCATGCCAACCGGCACCGATTCTGGTTCTGGGTTTCTCGTCATCGTCCTTATCCCCAGATGACTTGTCTTTTTTGTCGTCCTTTTTCTCGTCCTTCTTATCGTCAGTCTTGCCTGCAAGCGGATTGTACGGAGCACCAGCCGGAGCGCCTCTGTATCCCTGATTGTAGTAACCGCCGTATCCGTTCTGACCGCCATACACATAGGGCTTGGACTTTACCATATCCTTCGCGTTCTTGATGAACTCATCGAGACCTTCGCTCTGACCGACAATTTTGACTGTGATGTCTTTATCTTCGAACATCACATTCTTCTTGAGGTCATAGATTTTGTTTGTACTTGCAAGCGACTTGTTCCAAATCATAAAGATGTAGAAGTCGTCATCGCCAAGCATCCCAAGAATTTCCTCCTGATGGTTGAGGTCAACGGAGGATGGCGACGTACCCATATTTACATGGGAGTGCCCCTGCATATAGATGTGATTGAAGCGTTCATCTTCAATGTTTTCCTGAATCCACAGAGCGTACTTCTCTGTATCCATCTCGACTGTCGAACCGGTTACTTCCTGCGGGTAGACAACGATATCGTCGATGACATATTCGTCGAGCGATTCGTCTTCGACTCGGCGTGCAACGCCATGCCACGCCACCTCTTTATCGAACTCCTTGATGAGCATAACCATCTTTGCCCATGCTTCTGTGCTGAAGTAGACCACCGCTTTTTTGTCACCGCACGAAAACGCTTTGGTAAAAGAAAGCTTACCGTCCGAAAGCTTTGTGAGAGACAAAGCCTTCTCAAAGTCCTGACGACACTCGTCAATGAGTTCCTGCGTTAACTTAATTGGTCTGCTCATTTTGCGCCTCCTCCGCCTGCCCATTCTGTGCCTCCTGCTCTTCAAGCCATCTGATTGCCTCATTCGGCTTTACAACACGACCATCTGGCAATTCGATACAACGACTGACCGAACCGTTCGACCACATCGTTTTCATAAACTCGCCCATAACTGCACTGTCACCGAAGTTCAGACTCTTACAGGATGCAATACACTGTTCAAGGGCTCCAATATAATTTCTCTGTCTCAACAGTTCATTGATAGTTCTGAGGTAATTGCCCATACAATGGAACCGGTCGATGTGTGTATTGGGCATATAACCGTCGAATGTGTAATCAGAAAAGTCGCCGGTCTGCGGAGAAACACTGCCATTCAGGTCGAATCTATACGCTGCGCAGAAACGGATTCTCAGGCGCGGATTTTCGCTCACAAAAATCTCTCGCATCAGCTTCTGCATCTTCTCTGACGCTGCTGCATTGTGACCAGCACCACCGTCCGGTCGATAAATGTAGCTATTCCTGTTGTTGATTGACCGTTCAGCCATCTCTCTATCAAAGTATTCGAGATAATCTTTGACCGAGAAATACATATCTGTATTGCTCACCCGAGAAAGGACAAGGCGGTTGTTACAAAGGAAATACTCCATGATTTCGGAGTCTCCGCCGCCTTCGGCAATTCTCTGCTCAAGCCCCATCAGCTTGATGCACTTGTCATTGCGCCGTGATAAATACGCGCCGATGGCATCATTGAGCCGCTGGATTTCTTCATCAATCGACACAATCTCATTGCGAACCGAATCGCATTCAATGCGTTCGTATCTGGTTTCAAAATCACCCAGCAACTGACGAATCCGTGCCGTTCTAAAATCATACCCTTCGCCGAGTTTTGAGATATACTTCTCGTAGTTTGCAGAATTCGTCTCACGCAGAGATTGCATCAGTGCAAGTTCGTCCTCTGTCAAACCGTCATCCTGATTCAGATACCACGGCATAAATGCAAGGATGGACACCTGCAGGTAATGCATCTTCTTGATATCGAGGTTATCAACGAAGACGATTACCGATTTTTTGTCTGGGTTGATGTAACAGTCAACGTTGAATGACTTACGGTAAAATGCTTTGACCTTATCAAGCCGATGATATTCAGGGTACACTGACGTGAAGTTCTTCTCAATAATCTGCATACAGGTCAGATTACCGCTCTGGTCAGCATTAAAACTGTGAACCATAAGAACGCCGCTGTCATCCATTCGATATCTGCTACAAATAGCACCAACTGCACGTTCCGCCGGAACGCTATTGATAGCGTTACTATTGTAATTTGACGAACCGAAAGTCAGATAAACACTTTCGCCCTCTTTGATTCGAGGTGCGACCAGTGCACGAAGCGTTGAAAGGAATGAACAATCACCACCGTAGTAATCTCCGGTAATGTTCTGGAAATAACTATTGGCTGCTTCCGACGTAAACGGTGTCGATGCAATACTTGTCTTGAACACAGAAACACCTCTATTCATTTTTATCTTGGTGGGGAATATCGGACTTGAACCGATACGGCATACGCCAACAGGACTTAAATCTGTTGTGTCTTCCACTTCCACCAATTCCCCATGAAAAGAGCCGCCCATAAAGGGCGGCTCGGAAGTTGGAACTTAGGCGTTATCCGCCTTAACGACATTCAGCAGGAAGCACTTCTCGGTGATACCGAACTGCTGGAAGGTCTTATCGAGGTCGCCGGGATTCAGGGAAGAACCATCGAGGTGCATAACACCACGGGTGTAGTCAACACCGTTCGCCTCAAGGCAGGAACGCAGAGTGGTGTTCTCGTCGATGATGACAGCCTCACGCTTGACATTGTTGCCGACAGTAACCTTAATCATTATGTATTCTCCTTTTATTCGTTTTTAATTCTTGAAAAATGGTGGGGCGGCATAGCCGCCCCGTTGCGGTGTCTTTTACTGAGCGACGGTGATGTTGCTCATCACGGTTGCCTTCTCAGCCGCAATCTCTTCGAGGACAGCGGGAAGCTTCTCTTCGAGCTTGTTGAGGTTGATGATGGCAGCACCGAGGCGGTCAGCGACCCAGTCCTTCACATCGCCGGTAACACCGTCGAGGAACAGGGTGATGCACGCCAGCTTGTCATCGTCACGGGTCTCGGAACCGAAAGACGCACCGACTGCGTTGATATTGCCTGCACCATGAGTGGTGCCGACACCGAAGATGGGCTCCTTGCCATCCTCGCCGCCCTTCAGGACGAGCTCCTTGGGACGATACTTCTCGATGGTCTTGATGTCCTCAAGCTTCATTGCGGAAGTGACGACGACTGCGTCGCCTGCGATAACGATTTTTGCCATGTGTATGTACTCCTTGATTTCAAATGTACCCCTATTAGTTCGTCTTGCGACTATCCGCCCACACCACGAGGAGGTTGGAGCCATTGTGGACATAAAAACCACTGAAGCGATTACCTCAGTGGTTGTTGTTTTATCTTGCACCACTTCCGTGGTGCCGATGCTTTTGATACACAGATTAGAAGCTGAAAGCCGGGGCGACGCCACAGGAATTCCTTGCGTTGTAACGGCTCGCGCCGCCGTTCGCGTACACACCGCAGAAGTAGTTGCTGTTGTTGTAATTAGGAGAACGCAGCATAGTGTACTCAGCGGAACCATTACGCTTCTTCCCCCAAGGCACATCTTCCTGCCGGTAATACTCATACCAATGACCTTCACCCGGTGCTGAATAGATATTTCGCCCAAAAGTTTCTTTTTCAGACTTAATCCAGAATTTGCACTCCGTTTCGAGCAATTCATTCGCTCCGTCATAGGTGTTTGCAGTGAGCTTGATTACAGGTTCGACCACCTCAAGAATCTCGGCAGGCATGAGTTGGTAAATCTCACCATATTCATCGTTCATCTTGTGAAACAGTTCTGTTGCACCCCAAGAACCTCTGTTGGTATCGTCACTATTCCAGCGATGCCGTTTTGGGAGGCAGTCAACCATTTCCCAGCTCAGTGGAAGGATACGACCACTTTTCGTAACGTCATGTCTAAATCCAATGATACGAAACTGAACCATCGTGCCGTCCGTCAGTCTGACATTCTTGAAGTCGCCTAATTTAAGGAAGTCCGGCGCCATATCCCCAAGTCCCTTCAGTGAACGCCACGGCATATTATCCAAACATTCAGGCATATGTTACCTCCATCCATCATCATTTAATTGGCGGGGAGTGTAGGATTCGAACCCACGGACGGCTCTCACCGTCAACGGTTTTCAAGACCGCCACCATAAGCCACTCGGTCAACTCCCCAAATAAAAAGAGACGGGTTATTCGCCCGTCTCAGTTTCATCCTCTTTATCTTCCGGCTCGTCCACGCCGTCGATATCATATTCATCATACGGAAACTCTGTAAAGACTTCACAGCCACTTTCTTTCTCCGTTACAATCATCGGTCGATAGATATGGAAACCGTAATCCTCCGAAAGTTCTTTCAAAAACCCGTCAAGGATTTCATCGACAACCTCATAACCATACACTTCCAAGATGTTTGTTCCGTCGTTGTCGCCCTCCTGCAGCGCAATTGCAAGAAAGTCTGCCATAGCCAAACTAAGCTCATCGTTGCGCTCATACATGGCATCTTCCATATCCATCCATGTTTCATCGTCTTCCCCGTTATCTGGAACATCTTCTGGGATGTACTTGTCATCCGTAATCATAACAGGGAAGAGATAGCGCGTGTAGAACTTCTTCGCCACCGTTGTACAGTCATCCTCACTCACGCAATGCTCTTTGTACTCGGTTTTTTCGTCGCCTTTTGCGACAGCTAAAACAGGGAGGTCATTTTCCTCGGTAAGGTACACGGCATATTCCGTGTCGGTGTTCTCTGCAATGAGAACCATCTCTTTGTTCAAACGTTTTCTGCTTTCCTGAAAAAATCCCCAGACTGCATCAGCAGGGATGTGAATATGAACTCCCATAAGGAACCTCCTTATATAATTGACCTTGGTACTCCCGACGAGGTTCGAACTCGTGACCCCAGCATTAAAAGTGCCGTGCTCTACCAACTGAGCTACGGAAGTATATTGACCGGCTTTCACGGTGCGCCCAGAAAGGTGGACACGCTTGAGTTCCACAAACAGTTTTGCCCGCAAAAGATGGAGGTGAATACTTGATGGAGGTGTTTATCTTAATGCAGGTACGAAGAAAGGAACTTACAAATGAACGAAGGACACGCGCATGGCAAAACTGTATGGTGCAGGATAAGAGACTTGAACTCTTACGCCGGAGGCAGCGGGACTTGAATCCGCCGTGTCTGCCAATTCCACCAATCCTGCATATTTTTTATATCCAACCAGCTAATACTGCGATTATCGTCACACTCAAAACGGTCAGCACAATGTTGTCATACACTATTCGGTTGTGGAGGTTTTTGCTTGCTCGCTCAACCTTTCTTTGGAGTCGCTCGATTTCTTCGTTTTTGCTTTCACGCTCAAATTTGTATTTGCACCACGCTTCGCCTGATATGAAGTCACCACGCTCCATGTTCATCCCCCTACCAAACATTTTTTATCGAATGCCATCTACCCACAACTCTAACGTGCGGCGATTTGCAAACTGCTTACAGAATTCTTCGATGGACACACCATGTGCCCTTGCATCCGCTTTCATTGCTGTAAACTGGTCTCTGTATTTTTTGACCATCTTTTCAACGGCAAGAAAATGCACTTTGTCTTTAGGATAGAAGGCGATATCCTCAAGACAAACATTGCTTATATCTCCTGCGTGGCAAATTACCTTCCAGCAATCTTTGCACGGTGCATCATCTATGCTCACCATATGATTGATGCAGTCACTACAATGGACAACCACTCCATTTACCTTAATTGGTTTCATTGGTTGCTCCTCCTTTTATGAGGTGGTGGAGATAGCCGGACTCGAACCGGCGACCCTCTGCTTGCAAAGCAGATGCTCTCCCAACTGAGCTATATCCCCATGCTCTTACGACATAAAACCCAAGTCAACTCCGCCGTTTGATGTCCCCCACACTAATACCTCAATGCTTCGGATTGCACCGATAAGCCCTGCGCTCCGATACACAAGGAATGAACATCGTTCCCACTGGCGCCGAGAGCCGGTCTTGAACCGCCATTATAGCCTGCAGTGCTACGTTTTACCAGTTAAACTACCTCGGCAAAAAAGCGCCGTCGAAGAACCGGCGGCGCTAAAACTCATTCAATCTATTTCACTTAATCTCCGCTGCACTTGGATTAGGGCTGGTCTCGTGCTTTTCCCATAGTAGAGCCTCCTAACTACATCCCCTGTGGTGCGCCGAATGTCGGCGCTGTTGAAGCATTAGGTATCGCAGATTGAACTGCTTTATATAAACAACTCGCTACCGTCCAGCCAAGTGGTACTCCCTGCGGTCACATATACACCCGACGAACCATCAATCTTGGGTTTTATAAAAGGTTGGTGTTTATGCTTTAAGGCTTGAGCTTTATTCAAAGAAAAACTTTGAGCGTTGAGCCTTTAACCTTTAGCTTTGTCCTTTGAGCTTTACAGTGATATTTCACCGGAACCAAGCCGACTCTCATCTTTTGTCGCTTGGTTGCAGTGCTCTTTCATCATAATTTGATTTTGTAAACCTCATTTTACAAAAGCAGTATAGACAGCTTAGCAGGCTGGAGCCAAATTCTTTTTTACTTTACTTATCTGTATTTGGCGAAAACAGAGAAGGCATATGATTCAGGGTTTTCGGACGGCAGCGAAGTTGATTGCTTAATAGGCAATTTCCAGCTCGGTCAGAGCATTGGACACAGACAGCGCGGAATCAATCTCGACAACGAAGTCGTTGATTTCCTTTTCCAGCGCGGTCAGCTCAGTCGTGATGTTGATGGGGTCAACAATCTCCATCGTCTGAGCGGCGATGAAGTCAGCGCGAACCTTTTTGATTTCGTCGCTGGCTCCCTTCATATCGACATTGCCGTAGAGGGACTTGACGTACTCGTCGGCACGCATTTCCAGCATATCGCCATTGTTCTTGTCCGCCTCAAGACGGGCGCGGCGATTGTCATTGTCCAGCTTCTTGAGAAGCAACTGCTTCAGCGGGATGCCGTGATTCTTCATCTCGATTGCCTCGGCAACCGTGTACTCTTTGCCGCCAATCGTTACTTTAACCGTAGCGTTGGACAGCGTAACTGCACGCTTGATGGCGTCGCGGCGAGCGATGAGGTCTTTTGCCGACTGGTATGCGGCACGGATTTCCTCGCTGTAAGTGTTGATGCTGACGCCAGCGACCTTGTTGTTGCTGTGCTTATTTGCAAAAACGAACGTGCCCTGCTGGATACTCTTCTGAATACGAGCATCGAGCGTCTTCAGCTCACAGAGCGCCTTATGGACGGTCATCTTTTCAGTAGTCATTGATTTACTCTCCTAATCTTTGAAATTTGAAAATCACTTGCTGTTTGCAACAGTAGATTTCAGGGTAGAACCCGGCTTAAACACCGGAACACGCTTGGCAGGGATATTCACCGGAATATTTGCCCTCGGGTTGCGTCCAACTCTTGCTGCTCGTTCCTTACTCTCAAAGGTTCCGAACCCAACGAGCTGGACTTTGTCGCCAGATACAAGCGCATCAGAAATGATACTGAGAACCGCTTCGAGCGCGACCTCGGCACTCACTTTGGTTATTCCTGCCCTTTGCGCAAGTTCGCTAATCATATCTTCCTTGTTTATCGAAACCACCCTCACTTCCAGTTTGTTGTGATGCGACCATCAGGATGGATAATGATGTTGGAATAGCCATCCCCATAGTCATTATGACGTTGCTGCCACATATCGCCCAGCGTTACACGGGCGTGTTTTCCTGCATAATCAAAGGTTGCATAGACGAAGAAATCTCCGATGCGGAATGTGTGAACATCAATTTCCGGGTCGTTCTGCAAATCGTTCCAAACATCCACCGGATAGTCTTTCTTTTCGAGACCGCTCAAAAAGCGGAACGAAAAACTGCTTGCTTCCAGCTTCATATACTCTTTGATGAACGTCAGTGTTGGATTCTCGACCACCGTTTGTACAGTGCACCCCGGATAATCGACCGGGTCTGCTCCAACATAATCGTTGCGAGAAAGATTGATGTGCGCCAGTCCATTCAACTCTGTGTTAAAGCCTGTGGTGTTGATAGAGCAAAACACGTTGTTGCCATTATCCTTATAGGTCTGCACGATGTGTGCGATATGCTCAGGATACAAACCCGGCTCTCCGCCGGTGATTGACAGTCGGGCATCGGGGTGTTCGGCTAAAACCTGCTTTAACGCTTCGATTTGTGCGTCAAAGTCATTGTCGCCAGACATCGGGTTCTGCCGCTCCAAACAAAACGGGCAATGGAACGGACACTCTTGCGTCGTAATCATCTGAACATTGATACGATAATAAAGCGGGCGTCCAAGAGAGGTCTGCGCAGTACGGCTGTTCAATCTGTACTGCAAATCTCTGTTCATTTCTGCCCGTACATCCTCGTAAGAACTGAGGAACGGTATCTGATTCATTTTGCTACTCATCTAAGGAACCCTCCATTCCTCTATTAACTTGCGAAGTCTTGTAATTCCTCTTGCGCTTCGCTTACGGTGTCAGCGGAAAACTGAAAGACACCATTGAGAAAAACTTCAATATGCCCTCGGACATATCGGAACTCGTAATTCCCATAACTCATGTCTCACACCTCCCGCAATTTTTTATGGGAGAAGGTTTTACCTCAATAGGTTCGGGCGCGACTCCGAAAAACTATTTTCAACTCCAGCCTTCCAAGGATGCACTTTCATGTTTGTTTTTTTCAACTCCCACGCGGTGGCAGCATTTCCTCCACTTGAACACTTTCGTAGTCCCGCACGCCCCGTAATGGCTTTCAGATTTTTGGATGCCTCCTCACTTACCTTCACCAATACAGGGTCTAAGCGTTAGGCAGGTTGTGCGCACAGGGTTCACATCCCATTAAACCCACCCCACGGAATCGTACCGTGCCAGCCTTACGGCATCGAACCTCGCTTTAGCGTGAACCAAACCTGACCGACAATCAGATAGATTCCGCCATACCCGTACCACCGGAGTTCGATGAACCCCGGAAAACCGAGCCGTTTAACCATGTTCGACCAGCCGATTGAAAAGCTCGGTATCGACAAATGCTTTGTCGTTGCTGCCGATATTGTCGAACATTTTTCTTGCCGCATCACGCTTAATTACAACGTAACGACCAGTGGGATAAACACCCTTCTGCATTTCGACCTTGGTTACACTGTTCGGCTTGTTGGTAGCTTCCATCAGTGTTACACCCAACGCCATGTTTGCACGGCATTTTTCGCACGGCTCGTAGTCGATAACCATATGCATCGGCGCTTCAAAATCCTCGTGCTTCCGACCGTCACCAATGTGACCGAGAAGTGCAACCTCATTGCGTTCTTCGCCGCACCAGAAGCAAACCGGAATTGTTGGATTAAGACCGTGCTTTGGAGATAACTTGATTCCTGCGTTTGACATTTATCAGACCTCCTAACAAAAATCGTTCAGCCACGCTGACACTCAACCCGTTCAAGAAACCTCAGACTTTTCATTGAGTAAAACTCTTTTGTATGATTGCAAGTTTTCGACGGTGTTGTAGTGAAAGGAGCTGAAACTTCGAGGCATTACTGGATTACAATATGCCTCGTGAAAAGCAGATACAGACCGAACGGGAGAGTAATCAAAGCTGCGGTGCAGTCCTTGTCCTCAAACGTTGTGCCTGTGGATGCCATCCAGAAAACTCCGATGGTGATGAGAAGAAGAACCACGCCCATCAGCTTCTGTCTGGCAAAAAGTTTCCGGCGGCGCTGGTTTCTTGTTCTCGACCTTTGACGGGGATACGCGACCCCAGTATATGTAGCCATACAGAAACCTCCTGCTTTTGATTTTCCTCACTCTGCGTTTACACGGGCTTGTGACCGTTTACCGAAAACTCGATAAGCCGCATTACGGCGACCGCGTTGGCTCCCCACCTCATTTAACGCCGCCAATTTCCCTTTTGCCTACGGCGTACCAGCATCGGTCGATTAAAACTCAGATTGTGGCATAAGCGGTATGACCGCTACCCCATTTAACAAGAACCCTCGGACAAAGCACATTACCAATGATGGTAATGCCATCAGAGCAACGGGCGATGTGCTTTCCGTCCTCATGGTGAAAACTCACTTTGGAACCGGAGCGATTTACAAGCCCTCTCACTCGTTCTTTGAAAACATCATAGGACATATGAAAAACTCCTTTAGCGAATTGTCGGATATCCGCAGACGGTGGCTCATACGCCACCGTTTCGCCGTCATTACGGCTCATCAGTGCGGCTCAGGGTATAAGAAAACCACCGACGAAAGCCCATTAGAAAACATCTGCCATATGGCGTGGGCTCGCGGTGGTTCAAATACCCTCACTGAGATATTCAGTTGTCTTTCTTGGTCTTGAAATCCAGCTCATAGGTCTTGCCAGTGACGATACGGTGGCAAACCTCAGCCAGATAATTGCGGAAATACCGGTGATTTGCACAGGTCACAGTCAGCGCCTTGCGGTTCTTCTTGGAATAAACCGACATCAGGAAGTTGACATCATGGCTCGTTGCTTTGTACTGCTCACCCAGCATGGCGGTGATAACCGTCTGCAAAGTTTTGAGCAGATTCGTCTTGCTGGTCGGATTCTTGCCCATGTCAAACTCACGGGCGATTTCGCTCATAGCGTAGCTGTCATTGACAACCTTGGGGTCGATACCGAGGTCAACCGCCTTCTGCGCGGTCAGCAGGAAGTTCATCTTCTGCGCGATACTCGACCAATTCTCATTGGCGCCGATAGAACCACAATACTTGTGGAGCTTGAGCAGGTCAATCTGCCGTTCCTTGTCCACGATAGCGCGAACCGGCACCTTGTCATCACCCTTCTGCTCGTCCTTAACCCCGATAGTCACAAAGGACAGGGTCGTGACGGCGGTAAGCATGGGATTATCAGTGTTCTTGCAATCCTCGAAGCACATATCCCGAACGGTAGCGGTGTACTCATTGATTTTCTCGGTCATGGCTTTGTCGGCTTTGGAAGCGTCCTCGAACTTGCCATTCTGGATTGCATCATTGTAATCCTTGACAAGGGTCTCAACCTCAGACCGCAACTTCGCCAATTTAGCGGTGTTTTCTTCTCTGGTCATTTTGAAATGCCCCTTTCACAGAATTTCGGTGATAACAAAGTTTATCACTCAAGAAAGCCGCTGAAAGATTTCTCAGTCAGCGGCTCTATCAATGATAAACTCAAGGACACGGCGGTGGCTCTGCACTCGGCTCATGGGGCATAACTCGCCCATGCAACTATTGCAGTATCGAACACCGCGCATATCATTTCTGATACTCGCGTCGATTGAGTGAAGTTCTGCTTATTCACAATACTCAACCAAATCCGACTTTCATATCTATATGCCCTCATTTTCGGCTCCTCGGAGCGCAACACCCTTGGGTGGAAAACTCGGACGATACTACTAACCATCAGAGGTCTTTTTCGTATAGCCATCAGTTATGCAAGCCGCACTTAGGTTCATAGGCACAAACCTCCGGGGATTTTCACTATCTCGTACCATGAGCCTAACTCTCATGCACCGGCGACGCCTTTGATAGCAAAGGTACTCACATTGACACTCACTCAATGGTGTGTTGGCTTGCCATACCCGAAAGTGGCGGACATCTCCGCTTGTATTTCGTGGCTTGCCGTGCGGGGTCTTGCCCTGCACCCTTAACCGCAAGGGGTGTACCCTGTGTGCGGCGGGGCGGCGGGGTCTTGCCCTGCACCCTTAACCGCAAGGGGTGTACCCTGTGTGCGGCGGG
>OLZB01000454.1_pt1 | contig 24909 bp, 20 predicted proteins | sample 1673421 | NCBI WGS metagenome assembly OLZB01 (sample SAMEA103958111, study PRJEB25191) | human gut metagenome | biome: human-associated habitat [ENVO:00009003]; feature: intestine environment [ENVO:2100002]; material: feces | place: Germany | collected 2013/2015
CGAGCACAAGAATCCTGTAAGGTCTGTCCACATTTCTATGAAAAAGAGTAATCTGCTTTATAGTCTCGTCAAACTCTGACTTGAGCCTGCGCATATACCACTGCTGCTCGTTTTCGCACCACATATTCTGTTTATACCATGCCGGTATAAAATATAGCATTATGATTCCTCCTAATTCTTAATTCAAAGCGCCGGGAGCTATATGAATGTATGATATCTGTCCATATTCCGGTACACCTCTGCCTCGCGGTACAGCGAAATCCAAAGACCTGTCGTCATCATGATAGAGCACGGCAGCATAGCAAGTGATGCGTCCACATATCCTCCAAACTGTAAAAACAGCGGTCCACCCTGACATATACAGATAATGATTGAGCTTATAACGGAAAAGCTGAGCACTGTGCCAATCAGATATCTCTTCGTAGGCTTTCCTGCATATATATCCTGTATAGAATCACCCGACTTAAGCAGATCATCTGCTGTCCTGCCCGGAGACAGCATAACCATAGAAAAGATAATTGTAAGCAGACATATAATCACCATGTATACTACAATTCCAAGCGGTGATGTGAGCCTCATATTGTCCATCCACCACTGAATATCAGCATTGTCCGGAAACAGATAATGAAGTCCATTGCACATAAACTGTGGAAGCAAAAAAGCGGCTGACGCAAACATAAGCGGTGTAGCACCGACAGGATTGAGCTTGTAAGCGATATAGTTCTTATCCGCATAAATATTGTTTATGGAAACTCTCTGTACTGCTATTCGCTTCTCAGTGGTCTCAAGTACTATCATGACAGCAATCTCTGCCACTCCTATGGCTACAGGCAGTGCCAGCTTCTCAAGCGGCTTTCCCGTAAACATGGTCATCATACCACTGACTATATTGACCATGAACACACTCACCTTGCCACCGATACCATACTTGGTAGCTCTGTCGCACATATACACCACTATCAGCATGCCCGCGATAAGCTGTATGAAAACTATTATCTTATTCCATATAAGTTCATCTCCACTAACTCTATACATAAGTGTCTGTGTTTTGTGATATGCCTGAACTGCTGCGATAATCATCATGATGGTAACTGTCCATATGTTTATCTTCTTCGGTGACAGCTTTCTTGTATTGTCAAGCGACATGATTGCAACTATCAGTATGGCAAGCATGGATGCCAGCATGTACGGCCACAAGCCTATGATGAAAATGGAACAGTTCTTCATATCACCTGAAATAGCCTGTAAAAGTATGGACTGCGCATCTACATTTACATTGCTATATGCATCTATATCTATCCCGTAGAGTGGTATATTTCTGCCTACCATGTACACGAGCATGGTCATGAACGAATATAAAAGCTTATATAATAATACGTGTTCCTTCTGTTGTTTTTGTTTTTTCTTCTTTATACTATCCTTCTGCTTCAAGGAATTCACCTTTCCTCACAAAGTAATTTCGTCTTACTACAAAACAGCTTAACAAATTAGTGACCATCCGCTACAGATGGTCACTAATATTATAAAACAATATTGTTAGTATTGCTATTAATTATTTATTTCTCATCAGAATTATCTTCTGAATCGTCGCTCTTTGCAGGTTTTCTTCTGCGGTTGTCATAAACACCCTTTCCTGTGATAGCTGCAACTGCTGCTGCAATCCACCACCACCATGTTTTGATACCGTCCTTGGCTGTTCCGCCTGCTGCAAGAGGTGTATCCTCATCCTCGATGTTCTGAAGATTATCTTCATCCTCATTTACTCCAAGTGGAACCTGTGCATCCTGAATTGGTGTATTCGGTACTGCCGGTGCCGCAGGAGCTGCTGGTGCTGGTGCTGCCGGAGGTGTAGCTGCTGCAAGAGGTGTAGCAACCGGTGTGATAGTTGTTGCAGGTGCAGGAGCATTGTCTACTGCCGGTGCTGGTGCAGGAGCCGGTGTCGGTACCACATTTGCAGCTGACTGACTCTGACTCGTACTTGTGCTTGTGCTGATGCTCTCGCTTGTGCTGAGTGACTCACTTGCACTGGTTGATTCACTCTCACTTGCTGATGTGCTCTCTGACTCACTTGCGCTGGTTGAGGCACTCTCGCTTGCTGATGTGCTTGCACTTGTCGATGCGCTAGTACTTGCCGATGTACTTGCACTTGTTGATGCACTTGTGCTTGCTGATGTACTTGCACTTGTCGATGCGCTGGTGCTTGCCGATGTACTTGCACTCGTTGATGCACTCGTACTAGCTGATGTACTTGCACTTGTTGATGCGCTGGTACTTGCCGATGTACTTGCACTTGTTGATGCACTTGTGCTTGCCGATGTACTTGCACTTGTCGATGCACTGGTGCTTGCTGAGGTACTTGCGCTGGTCGAAGCACTGATACTAGCTGATGTACTTGCACTTGTGCTTGCTGAGGTGCTTGCGCTGGTTGAGGCGCTCGTACTTGCTGATGTACTTGCACTTGTCGATGCACTAGTACTAGCCGATGTGCTTGCACTTGTTGAGGCACTTGTACTTGCCGATGTACTTGCACTTATTGAGGCACTGGTGCTCGCTGATGTACTTGCACTTGTTGAGGCACTTGTACTTGCCGATGTACTTGCACTTGTTGAGGCACTGGTACTTGCTGAGGTGCTTGCACTTGTCGATGCGCTGGTACTTGCCGATGTACTTGCGCTTGTTGAGGCACTGGTGCTCGCTGATGTACTTGCACTTGTTGAGGCACTTGTACTTGCGCTTGTTGATGCACTTGTTGAAGCACTTGTGCTTGCACTTGTCGATGCACTAGTACTAGCCGATGTACTTGCACTTATTGAGGCACTGGTGCTCGCTGATGTACTTGCACTAGTTGATGCGCTGGTACTTGCCGATGTACTTGCACTTATTGAGGCACTGGTGCTCGCTGATGTACTTGCACTTGTTGAGGCACTTGTACTTGCCGATGTACTTGCACTTGTTGAGGCACTGGTACTTGCTGAGGTGCTTGCACTTGTCGATGCGCTGGTACTTGCCGATGTACTTGCGCTTGTTGAGGCACTTGTGCTTGCTGAGGTGCTTGCTGAGGTACTTGCACTTGTTGAGGCACTGGTACTTGCTGAGGTGCTTGCACTTGTCGATGCACTAGTACTTGCCGATGTACTTGCACTTGTTGATGCACTTGTACTTGCCGATGTGCTTGCGCTGGTTGAGGCACTTGTGCTGGCACTCGTTGAGGCGCTGGTACTAGCTGAGGTACTTGCACTTGTTGAGGCACTTGTACTTGCCGATGTACTTGCACTTGTTGATGCACTGGTGCTGGCGCTTGTCGATGTACTAGTGCTTGCCGATGTACTTGCGCTGGTTGAGGCACTTGTACTTGCTGAAGTACTTGCACTGGTTGAGGCACTCGTACTTGCTGAGGTACTTGCGCTGGTTGAGGCACTCGTACTTGCTGAGGTACTTGCACTGGTTGATGCACTGGTTGATGCGCTGGTGCTAGCTGAGGTGCTTGCACTCGTTGAGGCACTCGTGCTTGCTGATGTACTTGCGCTGGTTGAGGCACTGGTGCTGGCTGAGGTGCTTGCGCTGGTTGAGGCGCTCGTACTAGCTGAGGTGCTTGCACTCGTTGAGGCGCTGGTACTTGCTGAGGTGCTTGCACTGGTTGATGCACTTGTACTTGCCGATGTGCTTGCGCTGGTTGAGGCACTGGTGCTGGCTGAGGTACTTGCGCTGGTTGATGCACTGGTACTTGCCGATGTACTTGCACTCGTTGATACACTCGTGCTTGCTGATGTACTTACACTTGTTGATGCACTTGTACTTGCTGAGGTACTTGCACTTGTTGATGCGCTTGTGCTGGCTGAGGTACTTGCGCTTGTTGATGCACTGGTACTTGCTGATGTGCTTGCACTGGTTGAGGCGCTGGTACTTGCTGAGGTACTTGCACTTGTTGATGCACTTGTGCTAGCCGATGTACTTGCACTGGTTGAGGCACTAGTGCTTGCTGATGTGCTTGCACTTGTTGATGCGCTAGTACTTGCCGATGTGCTTGCGCTGGTTGAGGCACTTGTACTTGCCGATGTACTTGCACTGGTTGAGGCACTTGTACTAGCTGAGGTACTTGCACTTGTTGAAGCACTGGTGCTTGCTGAGGTACTTGCGCTGATTGATGCACTTGTACTTGCTGATGTGCTTGCACTTGTTGATGCGCTTGTGCTGGCTGAGGTACTTGCGCTGGTTGATGCACTTGTACTTGCTGATGTGCTTGCACTTGTTGAGGCACTTGTACTTGCTGAAGTACTTGCACTTGTTGAGGCACTGGTGCTAGCCGATGTACTTGCACTTATTGATGCGCTGGTTGATGCACTCGTACTTGCTGATGTGCTTGCACTTGTTGATGCGCTTGTGCTTGCTTCAACACTCAAACTCTCTGATATTCTTACTGATTCACTCTTCTCATAGTTTGGATCTGCATCATCCAGTAAATCAATGGAATCCCCATGCTTATATGCGTATTTATACGTATGTACTCCACCCGTACTACTACTTCTAAATTCTACCCATTCATTATCAGACACTTTTAATACAAACGCATTTCCGTCACATATATACAATTCGCCTGTTTTAGAATAACTTTGCTTATTATGTCCCCGCCCTGTTGTCCAATTAAATGTAACAGAATCAAAATCATTAAAATATTCATACTTACCTGTATATGAATTAGCTACTCTATACTGGCATGATCCATTCTCCCAAAACCACGCCCATATATCACCTTTAGATTGAATATCAGATCCAGCTAAATCTTTAAAATTACTTTCCGTAATCTTAGTCACATGATGTACCTTATTTGATACACAACCATCTCTATATGTATCATTACTTGCAAGCTGCGGCATTCCACTCATTCGAGCATAAACAGCCGTATCCTGTTCTGCATCATCTGTGTATGTAGCCGCTACAACATTATCACCACTCTGTTGTTCTGCATCACTCTGCTTAGCACTTTCGCTGATGCTTGAGCTTTCACTGGTACTTTCACTTTCACTTACACTCACGCTCTCACTCTCGCTAGTGCTCTCTGAAGCGCTTTCACTCATGCTCTGTGTTGTACTCTCGCTATACTCTGTACGTTCGCTCTCAGACAAAGAGCCTGCGTCAACTAATGAATTGGAATCTGCTGCCGATTCATTAATTGCAGCCATAACCATATCAGCACCCTGGATAGAGCTGACTCCACCCATGGCAATTCCTGCTGCGGTTATACCTTTTAAAATACTGTCAACCTTCTTCTTATTCATATAGTCTCTCCTTATTCACATGAATCCGGATACTTGATTATCTGTTTCCTAATCCTCTTTCATCCGGATATAACTATAGTTTTCCTCTTTAACACTATAAATATAAACTCCTAGGTGTATCTAAAATCGTATAAAAACATTTATATACCGCCAAATTATAGCCTTTCTCCACACATAATCAAGGTATCCAGCAATAATTTTCTGGTATATATTCCATTTATGAACAAATTTTGCAGTTTTTTGACATTTGCGTAGTATTGACTCAATTTATCTTCCGATTCTGATACAGCTATCCGGTATACATCTTCAAAATCTGTCGCTGCTGCTCCTATTTCATTATCTGTCACATACTTTTCACAGCTCAACCCCTTTTTAACTATCACAGGGATTCCGGCAGCCATATAAAGTCCAAGCGCCTGCTCATCCGCATCCCAAATCAATCCAAAGCCTCCGTCTGACAACCTGAGTATAGATTCCATGGCACGGTACTCATCATATTGCACCACCTCTATATTCAAATTGTTCAATGGATATTCATTTTGACTCGTTTCCGCCATGATATATAGTTTTTTATTTTTATGCTCATTTGCGCAAATGTCTGTCATATAATCCGGTATATTCTGAATCAGATAAGGTTTTTCTTTTAATCCATTTGCGATATAGTAATCCCGTAGCGCAGCTGAGGCAAAAATAAACATATCAGCCCTGTTAAGCAGCGTGATTTCATCACTCAAAGAATACTCACTGTCATCTCTATCGAATGCTATTTCCTGTATAAACGCAACAATTTTTGTTCCATGATATCTTCTTAAATGCTCAAATAAAAATCCATCGTATCTGGGACTCTCTCCGCTTGGATGCTGAAAAATCACTATATCCTCCGGACAAAGTGATGCGATTATGCCATCCATCCTAACATGAAGCTCATCATCACTATCATATGCATCAGGAAATTTAAATAAACTCATTTCTTTAAAGCCAAGTGTTTCACCAGCGTTTTTCACTGCATTTTGACGGAGACCAATCAATCCGCCTATGTTATAAGTTTTTGTAATATGTACGCTCATAATCTCTTCCCCATTATTCCACTGTAGCAACTATCTGTGATTCATACACCTGATCATGGTCAAATACTATATCCTGTCACTGTTGATTTGTCTGCTAAATCTATATATGATCTTGATATCTGTTTTCAACCGGTGTACAGGCATTTTCCAAAACCTCAATTATTGCATCCTGAAGTGTTTTTCTTGTATATGCGCCATCTAATATCAGCTTTTGAATATTCTTCACATTATGGTAAAGCTTTATATACTCTGCATCCGTAATACTCTGAACCAGTTTATCAGCTTCATCCAACGTATCGACTGCATATCCCAGACCGTTTCTTTCGACAAATTTCTCATGAACACAGCCTCTTTTTACTATAACTGGTATCCCTGCTGCCAGATTTGTACCGAGCTTGTACGGCTGATTCATCGAATAATATCTGTCAAAATATTCGTCATCACTCCAAACAAGCCCAAAGCCACCTTTGGAAAGCTCATGCATTAGCTTTTCCTGCTCAAAATACCCTCTCCAGCAAAAGCTGTCATCATTTTCTCTGTCCGGCTTATTTGCATCATATTGATAAATCAGTGTCTTGCCATGGTACTCTGCCAGAAACGGAAAACGATTATAGTTCCCGGCAAAGTGAAAGCATCTCGTTACAGCATGATCCACAAAACAAATGTCTGATGGCATATCCCAGATAGTCTGATAGATAACAGGCTTCTCATCAAGCCCATTTTCTTTCAGATAGCGATGCATCTTCTTTGATGGCAAAATAAGTAAATCCGCCTTATTGAGAGTTTTAATTTCCATATCAAGAATTGCCTGCTCAGAATCAAACATGAGCTTTTGTATATCCTGAACAAAAATTATCAGCTTTGTATCCCGGTACGACTTTATCTTGTTTACAAAGCTCTCATCATAATTCACCCCAATCCAGCTTGGATACTGAAAAATCACAATATCACCATAGTTAAGAGGCGCTATTATCCCATCAAGACGTTTGTCTATCTCCTTTGCATAGTCTGGCTTTAAAGGATAAAAAGACAAGCCCATTTCATGACAGCCAATACTCTGCGCCACCTTTAATACTCTTCTATGTGCCAGACTGGCAGTTCCTGCCATGTTGTTTAATGTAGTAATGTGTGTTTTCATTGATACTCCTGTCTACAAGCCTGTTGTTTCATTGATGTTTTCCAACATTTTTCTCTCATACTCAAGCCAATAATCCTTAGGATGTTTTACCTTCATGTTACTGCATTTCTCTATAAAATTAAGTTTGACGGATTGAGCTATGGTATATTTTTTATAAGCTGCATCCATTTTGATTCTATTACATGCTCCTTATATTCTTCAGCAATCATATAAGAATTTTCATGGAATTTCTTCAATCTGTCATCATCCTCAAATATTTTAACTATTGCTGCTGCAGTTCTTTCACAGAGCTTATCTTTATTTTGATAGTCTGTTTCAATATCAAAATCCACCAGATAGCCATTTTCATCCGGATGTATAAAAAGCCTGTTCCCATATCTTACATCCAGTCCAACCATGGCTAGTCCGTCTCCAACAGCCTCCATGAGTGAAAGTCCAAATGTTTCCCACAACGAAAAGGATGCAAACAATTCATAGTGTGGATAAATCTTTTCAAGATTACAGCGCCCTTTAAAGTGAATATAATCATCAGCACCAGCATCTTTAACTATATTTTGTAAATATGAAGTATACTCATCATTGCCACTTCCATATATATCCAGATTAATTGTCTGATTTATCTCATGCGCTTTTATCACACTCTTAATAAGAATATCAATACCTTTCCTAGGACTAAGTCTTGAAGCAGATATTATGCTGCCTCGCCTACGCTCATTTTTACTTTTAAGTTTGCCTTCAGGTAAAGCCCCTGGGGGAATAGCTGCAATATGCGGAACAAAACAATCATACTCTTTTAAAAATGCTTCCAGACTTTTTTTATGTTCCTCCGTACCAACAACAAAATAATCTATTGCCTCTGAATATTTGAACCAATAATAATACTCATAGTTCATGTATAATGAGCTTTCATCCTCATATATTTTGTAAAAATGATCTGAATGTAATACAGCTATCAGCTTTGATTTGCCTTTATTTTCAAAAAGAGGCTGTATATAATCAAGATATCCCGCTCTATCCATTATACATATATCATTCTCACAAAGATTAAGTGCCTTTACAAATCTTTCTAGAAACTCTACATTGTCTATAACTTCACCATTTTTAAACAGATATTCAACATTATCTTTATAGATACATTGTTCATAAACCATCTGTCCTTGTTTGTTCCAAAAAATTCTCCTTTCCGGATTTAAGCCATCGTTCGAATCATTATCCCAATTATACAGTTCTGTATATGACAAGCTGTCTGTATAATAATTTACTAAATATTTTTTTCCGTTTTTAAAGAGACTTTCATTTATAACAAATCCATCTTCATTGCATAATATTTCAACTGATTTTTCACCGGAATTATATAGACGAATCACCTTTCCATCCTCATCTATATTGTCATACTCATAGTTTTCTTTTTCATTTTCTAAAAGAGCTTTTTTTTTCACAGACAAACTCATATCTAATCTTCCGGTCATAAAAAGATGTGCAGACATAATCTGACCACGTTTTATTTTTTGCGAACCATACAGTTCCATATCCCTAATTGTCGGCAGCTCTGTAAAAATAAATTTAGCGTTTACATTGTTTTTTGCAAACAATCTTGCTCTAAATCCCTGAGCAACATCGACTCCGGAAAATTCATATCCACTAAGTAATGTAAAATCAAATACTCTCATCTGTATCACCCATAACTACTTTTGCAGCTAATTGTTTTAATTGCTTCTTTTGCCTGTCTATATATTCATTGAATATCGTCTGACTAGTTATTATATTTTTTAGAGTTTCTTTCATCTTCACATAGTTGCTGCTTTCAAAAATATTTCCCATTGGATATAATTCTTTTGAATGCGCTGTATTGTCAAACGCTAGTATTATCATATTATTAACCATTGCCTCGTTTACTGCATTGTATAGCTCTCTGTAATGATTAATATCCAAATAAATATCGCATCTTTCAAACAGTTCTTTTCTCTTTTGTTCCGTAATACATGGATATAACTCAACATTATTATTTATATCCAGTCTCGTTAATTTATCTGACATAATGGTACTGGCAGCTATATGAAAAGTTATTTCCGGAAAGTCATTTATAAGCTGTTCAATATACTCAAGCTGATCCGATTCTGTAATAGTAAGTGCTTCCTTTTTTCCAAATTTTAATTCATTATTTTCAAAATATGAATATACTCTGTCGCATTTATAATTTGAATTTTCTTTATACCAATTGACCTGCTGCTCTTCACTGCACAGTATTCGAAACGCTGTGTTAGTCTGAGTTATTACTGTCAAATCTGAGTTTAATCTATTTTGTGGCAGGTATGATATTTTAAAATTACCATAATCCCAGGCAAATTTATTTAATATCTCATCACTTGTCAGCCATATATTTTCATCATAAATTTTATTATATTTAAGATAAGCTTCCAAATAATCAGCAAAGCCTCTATAGCTCTTCGGACTAATGCGGGTGCCAAACGTGGTATATGTCTTTGGACCTGTCTGTTCTAATACTTTAATGTCACCATTTCTATCATAGAATTCCCTGACTGTAACATTGCCGCCACTCACATTCTCCGAACAATACATATATCCGTATTTGTTGTAATAATCTATTCTATATACTGTATTATTCCTGTCAATCCACTCGACTCTGCTGACCATTCTTTTCTCTATCGGATTCTTAAAATAGATGTTTGCCTTTTTGGTTTTATTATCATATATAGCACCATTTAGACCATCTGCACGAACACTCCAATATTGAGGGATATCTATGAATGCATAATACCTGTCTTTTTCCTTAAGCACATCGTTTCTTTCAGATATGCCACAAAACAAATCTATGGCTTCTATTGTTTTGCATTCTTTAAATCCCACATTTTCTGCCAGCTCTATTATATTTTTCTCAAACTTACCTAATTCATCAGTAATAAAAATCATAGGGCAAACCCACCCTCTGTATAATGTAAAAACCTCTGTGTTATAAAATAATTCTCACCATTTTCTAATCCGGCATTTGCCAGTATTTCCAGTCCATTGCCATCGTCCGCTTCTGCTGAGACTATATAGACAGTATTATCATCACAGATAATCTCATTCTCCTTTAAATGCTCATGCCATTCACAGCTATCGAAATTTCTGTTTAATAGCCTCATTGCATTCCTTATTGAGCTGTTCTCTCCGCCATAGAATACGAGTCGTATATTGTTTTGAGTAACTTTTTTTAGCAGCTTCTCCAGCATACCTGTTCTATCCACAATTCTACCCATAGAATTACACAATAAGCCATCCTCCATCTGCTCTCCCCATGGGGTTCTCAGTATTGTGAAATAGTAGGCTCTGTCAATTTCATTATTTGTATGCAGCATCAACAGGGTTGCAGCATAATGATATATTTTTTTCTCTGCTTTCTCATTATTTTTTCTTGCCTCATCAATAAAATAATTCCATTTTTCATCTATCAATAAGGTTTTTCCGCTGAATATGGCATTTAAAGCATCCTGGTCAGGAAGCCATGTTCGTGGATTATCGTTCAGATAATCTATAACTTGTTGAAACAGGCTTCCATTTTTCCTGATATTGTCAAGATTCATGCAAAGAACACCCGCATTAAAATATCTGTCACGACTTGTCTGCCCTGCTGCTACAGCGTATGGAGTTCCCCAATTTCTTATTGTCGAACAATCCTGAGCAGCCGCCAGACAGTAATTATCTATATTTAGGTTCCATAATTCTTCAATATCTGTATTTACAAATAAATCAGAGTCCAAATATATTATTTTTTTTAAATCCGGCATAATATCGGGCAACATAATTCTGAACATTGTTCCAATTGCAAATCTATTCATTGAATCAGCAAACGTGCCAAAAACGTCCGAATTAAAATGATGAAATTCTATATCATTTCCACTATTATCGGCAATAAAACTCAGCTTATTTTTATTTATTTCGTTCAATGTGTCATCATGTAATATATGAAAAACTATTGGCGCTTTTGTGTTTTCAACAATGGATTGCATCGTTGTTCCAGCCCAGACACTATAATTTCCATCCTTATCATGTATACCAAAACAGATATGCATTGCATTATCCAAAAAGTATGCATTATCCATTTTTTTCGCAGTTACTCTCAGCTTAGACATTCTTTTCAATATCACATTATCTGAAAAAGCCTTCACATACGGATTATTAAATATATCCGGTTCACTCTTTAAGAACTCTTCTTTGCAAATATCCAGTTCCCTATTCATAAAGGTTTCTATTCTACTATATGGCTCAATATATTGGTGCCATAACAAAAATGTCTGGATTTCACAATAACACTGCTCAATTACATTTCCCAGTTCTGCTTTTCTACTTTGAATAGCCTGCCTTATATGATCCATAATAATCTTAGCATCCCGGATCTTTGCATTGCTAATTTCAGAACGTATAATGCCCTCTGTATTCTCAAAGTAATAGTATAATGTCGATTGCACCTTACAATATTTCTTTGCAAGTAACACACAAAGCATAGAAAAATGTGTATCCTCATAATATACATCTTCTATAAATCTTAGATTATGTTCTATTATAAATTTGGTCGAGTATAGCTTTGCCCATGCTGTTACATTAGTAAATCCGGTCAGACCTATAATGAGATTTTTCCTATTATCAACATTATCCAAATCAAGCCTTTGAATTTCAAAATCATTTACTTCTAATACATTTGGCTTATCTGCTTTAAAGCACGATACACCACACTGTGCCACATCATAATCGTCCTCTGTCATTCTATCATACAGCACCCTGAGCATATCCGGATGCACATAATCGTCCGCATCCACAAATGTGATATATTTGCCGGTGCAGATATCCATTCCCAGATTACGTGCACCGCCACACTTTCCTTTTTTCTGTATTTTAAGAGATATAACATTCTCCGGGTATTTTCTTTGTAAGGATTCTAATATAGACCATGTATTGTCTGTCGATAAATCATCTATGAGTATCACTTCAAGGTTTTCAAAGCCATATGTCTGGCTGTAAATTGAATCAAAGCATCTCATAATATATTTTTGGACATTGTAGCATGGAATAATTACTGATATCTTGTCTTTACCATTCATAACATTTTCTCCATAATATATAAAATAATCAAATTAACTCTAACCTTAATTGTGTAACAGCACCTTGCATCTTTTCCAACCAATTTGTACTATTCCCTTTACAACTCACAAACTATACTGTTCACATGATATTTCTCTGCGACTCTCGGATTTTTCTTTGCGAACTGGCGGTTGATTCTCTTTTTGACTATCTCGCAGTCCTCACGCTTGATTCCGATGAGCATGATAAGAAACTGCACCTTTCCATACGAGGTATATATGTCACTGTAGCGGATTGATTCACCGACGCACTTCTTGAGCTGCCTTGAATACTTGTTTATCTTTGTCTCGCTCTGTACCTGTCTGTCTTCCTCGTCCTCGAGAGTACAGAGCATGAGATACACAGGTACCCTTGTGCGCTTCATAATACGGATGGACGCCTGGTATATTCCTTTGAATACCGGATAGCTGCAGAAATATCCACCTCTTTCTGTTTCCTCCTGCTCGTTCATGCCCTCCTGGATGTTTTCCAGTATCTCATGTGCATGATTCATCTGATTACTGTATTTCTCAAGGATTTCCAAGAGTCTTGAAGATGGATAAATACCGCACTCCCTGAGATAATAGTCCACAACATCCGTGTATAGCTCTTCCGCCTCATCATAGCGCCTGGTCTCTACCATCGCCTCCATGATGAGCTCCTCCCACTCATTGAACGGGTCGACCTTTGCCGCATATACTCCGATCTTCTCCAGTCCCTTGAATTGTTTTCTCTTTCGCAGTATGTACGCAGCTTCATTTATGATTTTCTCAAACATGGTGTGATAGCGTCTGGCCTCCTGTGCTATCCACGTCTCGCCTGTATATGCCGCCAAAAACTCTCCCTTATACAGATATAGTGCTTTTACGTACAGCTCAAGCATATTGTCTTCTATTTCCTTTATCCGCTCATCACACACTGTCTCTGCACTCTCCGGTTCCTGTGGCATCTGCTTTTCCAGTGCACAGGCCTCGTTATAGAGCTTCTCAAACTCTGCTGCATCCTCTTCTATCTCTATATCCGGAGTCCAGTAATATATGCCTCCCTCCAAATATATGAGGTTCTTTCCCGGCAGTCCGAGCTGTGCGAGCTTTTGCTTTGTCTTGTATACAATAACTCTTAGTGCCGTGTGAGGTGCATCTATATCACGCTCACCGATTACTATTTCCTCGAGCTTATCCTTTGCTATTCCGCAGTCAGAATAGTGTATCAAAGCCTGCATCATGCGGTTGAACTGGCTTTCCTTATGCATTTTTTCCGCCACAAATGGTGCTCCGTTATAGTCCATTCTGAAATTGCCAAACATCTGTACCTTGATTTTATGCGTCATAGGTGCCTCTCTTCCCGAGTTTTATAAACCTGCTTATTATAGAATTCATATTATCATTGACTCATATATTCAGCTAGTTTTTAACTAAACAAATTAATCTAATTATCATTATACATCAATTCCACGCATGGCAATAACAACGACAATTTACACAAAAAGTGTCAAAACTCGTACTTGACAAATCGTAAGATATATGATAGCTATTCGAAGCCAGAAATAAAAAAAGATCCTGCAAGAAAATCTCACAGGATCCGGCTTTTCAGATATATTAAATTAGAAAATAGCATTTACAATTGTTGAACCAATGGCTGTTGCAAGGAATGCCAGTCCACACACGAGTGGAAGCTTATTGTCATCCTCTTCTATTGCCCTTACTCCAAAGAATATGCTTACATATCCTACTACTCCCGCAAATGTATGCAGCCAGCTGCTCACATTGCCAAAGAACTGGAATGGGATTATGTCGATGATTGCTGCCACAAGGATAATCGGAAGGTATACTGCATCATACAGACATGCTGCTGAAAGTGTCTGTGCAAATGTCACCTTTTTATCCTTCTGCACTGCGTTTAATACAACCAGAATGACTGCTGCCAGAATGAGTACTCTCACTGCCTCTCCTACGATTCCTGAGAAGATTCCCTCAAAGAAGCTCGCCGGGTAAAATGAGAATCCAAAGCCGCCTATGCTGCCAATTACGCTTGATAACAGATATACTACAGACAGCACTACCTCTACTATGGCAAATAAGCCAATAAATATAAAGCCTGATGCCATATTTGCATTCTTTACAAAGTCTGCTGCAGCCTGTGCCGGCTTCTTAACAAGACCCTTGTAGAATGTAATGATAGATGCCACATTCTTGTCATTCTGCAGCTGCTGTCCTGCTGCACTCACCTGCTGTGTGAAGTTATCAAACGCCTGCGACTGTGCGCTGCCCTGTGGCTGTCCATTGAACTGTGCCTGTGCACTGCCCTGCAGCTGTCCGTTGAACTGTGCCTGCTGTGCTGCATTATCTGCCTGTGCATTGTTGTCCTGTGTCTGATTTGGTGCCTGTGGCTGTGCCTGCTGACGACATGTGCATACCTCATCATCAGCTAACTGCCTGCCACAATTTGTACAGTATTTCATAACTGAAACCTCCTTAAAATAATTAATAAACTGCTGATAATTATATTAGCATTTCGGATATATAATAGCAATATTTATTTGATATTTATTTCATATTATATTATGATTATTTATAATCATTCACATTCTACAGAGGAATAAACATGCCACAAACACTTAATATAGCTGTATGCGAGGACGAAGCTGCAGAGACCGTGCTGCTTTGTGATATTCTCAACCACAGCGATATCCAAAATACATACACTGTCTTTACGGATGCAGATTCTTTTCTTGCCTCATATGAGTACGGAAAGTATGACCTGCTGCTCATGGATATATACATGAAAGATTCCATGACCGGCATCGAAGCAGTCTCCGTAATCCGTGAGACAGATGCCGATATCCCGGTTGCTTTCATCACAACAAGCACGGAGCATGCCTTGGAAAGCTACAGGCTGTCTGCCATCGGCTATATCGAAAAGCCGGTTTCTGCAGCTGAGCTAAGTAACATTCTTCACCTTGCCATGCTGAAGAAATCCGATGCCCCATCTCTTTATGTGAAGAGAAACAAGAGTATGGAGAGGCTTGCCCTTTCTGATATCATGTACATAGAGCAGAGAGCCAGGCAGATTTTCATACATTTAAAAGAAAATGAGGAAATCAGCTGCTATGAGAAGCTTTCAGATCTTTCAGATCAGCTGCCCGCTGAGCTGTTTTTTCTGCCGCACAAAAGCTACGCGGTAAACCTGTCGTATGTCACACACATTGATACTTCACTCAAATGCTTCGTGATGGCCGATGACACAAATATCCCTATCAAGAGAGAGCTCTCCGGCAAAGCCAAAAAGGCTCTGGAGAGATACTACTTTGAGCATACCAGAGGGCTTAAATAAGGCACTTTCCTATTGATTTGATATGAGCTAGACTGTCAAAAGTAATACACTGCAAGGAGCCCGGATTATGAAAAATAAAAGTACTATACGAAATATTCCCTATCTGACAATTATACTGCTTACACTGATTTGCATACTGCTTCTTTCCTCAAAAAACATGATTATGAGCCAGGCGAGCTATCCTGAAGCCACTATCGTAAGCTCTGCCTATGCTGTGGTGGAAGGCTCGGATTCAGATAAAGAAGAAATCACATTTCCACATACCTTTAAGCACCTTTCGCCGCGCACACATGTCACCGTCACCACACATATCAACCTGAACAAGGATGATCCTATCTACATAAAAACAGTCTATTCCCCTGCGAAGGTCTATCTGGACGATGAACTCATATATGAGTTTGGCCGGGCCGAAAACTATCCATCCTATATGAAGGATCCCGCAACCGAGGGGTACCTGATAGGCACTGACGGTTATTCGGGTGATACAGAGCTTCGTATAGAGTATCTGTCTCCTGTTACCAGAAGCTCTCTTACGGTATATTCTCCTATCTACGGAGCATACAAATCCTTATTTTTCACTCTTTTAAAGCTGAATAAATGGTCATTTTTTATAGCACTGCTTGAGCTTGCCGCAGGTGTTTTGTTTATATTTATCTCACTAATGCTTTTATACTACGATAAAGAGGTTTGCAAGATGATATTTCATTTTGGATTCTTCTCACTCATGGCCGGCATGTGGTCTATCGGCGAGTGCAACTACACAGGTGTCATAATCAAAAACCCTACACTGCTTTATCTATGTGCTTTTATAGGGCTTTTCTCGCAGATGATTCCGCTGCTGTATTTCTGCAGGCTTGCAGTTGGTTTTAAGAATGACAAGCCAATTATAGTTATCGCGAAGCTCCTCACCGTGCTTGACCTTGTCGCTTGTGTCTTACAGCTTAGCGGTACGGTTGCACTATCCCAGAGCATGTACGTGTTCCATGTCATTCTGCCTCTCATACTTTGCTTCCTGACTGCATACATCATCCTTGAGGCTGTTCGCAGCCAAAACAGCAGGGCAAAACGGCTGATGGTTCCGGTATTCATACTGGCACTTGCTTCATGTGCCGAGATAATCAACTATCGTTTAAAATTTGTGGCCTCATTGTCATTGCTGTACCAGATTGGAACTCTGCTTTTCATTATAATCATGGGAATAATAATGGGACTTAATATAAGCGATATGCTCATGATAAAACGTGAGAATGAAAGGCTCATATTTGATATGAATCTCCTTGAGCATTCCCTGTTGGAGCAGAAGAAATATAATTCGCTCATCACAACAAACGAACAGCTTTTTAAGAAGCAGCGCCACGATCTGCGTCACCAGCTGGTTGCAATAAAAGGCCTCGCAAACACTGAAAATAAACAGCTGAATGAATACCTGGATGCCCTGATCCACAGCATACCATCTGCGCCTGCAAACTATTGCGAAAACAGGGTAGTCAATTCCATTCTGTCATACTATAGTGCCATATGCAGAAATGAAAATATCGCTCTTGAGACAAAGCTTATTGTTCCGGAAACCGATGATGCGGCCTTGGACAATGACCTGTGCCTAGTATTTGGAAATCTGATAGAAAATGCTATAGAAGCCTGCAGACGCATGGATACTCTGGATTCTTCAGACGAAACGCCATCACGTTTTATCCGACTGCATGCCCACGTACACTATAAGACACTTATTATTACTATGGACAACAGCTTTGACGGACATGTTACCATCCAAAACGGAAAATACCGTTCTTCTAAGAGGGACGACTATGGTATAGGTCTGTCATCCATCCGCTCTGTTGCCGGCAAATATGATGGTGACGTTGCATTTGAAGCAGCTGATGGTATATTTCAGTCATCAGTATACCTTCAAATATATAAATGACACACTTAAATCATTAATTTATATTAATGCTTCATACCTAAATATCATTTTCAGAGTCCAACTAACTTATTGTATATAATGCATACATATGCTATAATAATAAAAGAATTTTGTGCATTATACACATATGGAGTTTTAATTTATGATAGAACACACGATATACAAGGAATTTATTGATAAAATTTCAGAATTGTCAGACGGGATATATCCTATCATCACCGACCTGGATAATGACTTATCATACGTACCGGATAAGACAGCTGATTTTTTCGGCTTTGAAGCCGGCGAGCATACCTGCTTCTTTGAACAGCTGAGCTCTTGTGTCAACGACGTTGACCTGCCGGAATATAAGCAGGAAATCCGCTATCGCTTAAATGGTGAAAAACCGGATGATATATTTTATGTCCGAATGGGAAAGCATACCAAAGAATATATGATGGGATTTTATTCTGACATTTTTACCGGTGATGACGGACACCGCTACCATGTCCTCGTGCTCAGAAACGAAAATACCCTTCCGGATATCGACCCATATACATATCTTTATGGTCAGTCAAAGTTTGAAAGAGACATCAACGGCTATATCATGGAAAACAGGTCTGTAGCCATAATCGAGGTGGAGATAGGTCATATAGATGAGTTCAATATACTGTATGGTTCCAATTTCAACACTGCAATCCAGCGTGAGCTTGCGCTCAAGTTCATCGACATGATGGATGGCAGCACCGCTACCTACTATATGAATAATTGCAAGTTTGTATTTGTGGTAAAGGAAGCAGACCGTGCCTTGGCCAAGGCCTTCTATCAGAAAATTGCCGATACAATAAAGTCCATGTATTTCTTTAAATGCTTTAAATTTGAGTTTGATATATATGCTGCGTGTCTGCTTCTCAAGGATTATGATGGTGATACCTCAACTGTCATCAGCAAGGTGGAGTACACTCTAGACCGCGCGAAGGAGCTTCACAGCCCTGATTTGTTATTTTTCAATGATATGGTCAGGTTCAATGGCAGATCGCATATAGATATCATGAAAATCATTCATCAGTCGGTTATCAATAGCTGTGATGGCTTTTTTGTAGAGTTTCAGCCCATTGTAAAGGCTTGCAATGGTGAAATAATGGGTGCTGAGGCTCTGGTGCGTTGGAAAAAGGAGCCTTTTGGCACGGTGCCACCCGGACTGTTTATCGACTGGCTTGAGGATACCCCTGCTATGTATGAGCTCGGAAATTATATCATGAGAACTGCAATAAGCGCAGCCAGTGAATTTGCAAAGATAAAACCGGGCTTCTTCATCAATGTAAATGCATCCTCAGAGCAGCTTGAAAAGGAATGTTTTGTGGAAGATACTCTGGCAATTCTTAAAGAGTATGATTTTCCACCTTCACAGCTATGGATAGAGATTACAGAGCGATGCAGAGATCTGCCTATATCTATGATAAAGAAAACCGTCACTGCATTCAGGGAAGCCGGAATCCACACCACTATGGATGACTATGGCACAGGAAGCTCTTCATCTCAGATGATGCTTGAGCTTCCTGTAGAGGGTGTCAAGATAGATATGTTCTTTGTTAAAGACATTCTCGAGGAGAAAAAGAAGCAGGCACTTGTAATCGGAATGATTAATTTTGCCAATGCCGCAGACTTAAAGATATGTATTGAAGGCATAGAAAATGATAACCTTGAGAGCTATCTCAGGCAGTTCGACGTCACCTGCTTTCAGGGCTATCACTACTCTAGGTCTATCTGTCAGGATGAGCTTATGAAGCTTCTTATAAAGCCATAGTCCTGGATATTACTCAAGATTTTCCTTAAATACTGTCAGTGCGCCATTTTTCTTTAAAATCAGCATGACAATTGCTGCCACTATGCTTCCGGCCACTGTAGAGATAAGGAATGGCACTATGTATATAAACATGCCTTCCGGCTGAATAAGCATCACGTATTTTGCAAGAGGATACGCTGCCAGGCCTCCGAGTATGCCTGTGCCAAGCGCCTCTGCAATACATGTCGGTATGATTTTTTTGCTGAATCTGTACATCAGTCCACAGCACAGAGCGCCTACCATGCTTCCCGGGAATGCCATGAGACTTCCAAGTCCTGTCAGGTTTCTGATAATACTCGCACAAAATGCCACACCGACACCCCATGCAGGTCCTAAAAATACTGCTGCGCATATATTTACCATGTGCTGTACAGGTGCACATTTGCTGCCGGCAACAGGGAAGCTTATTAAGCTTCCTGCTACGGCAACTGCCACAAGCACTCCTGCCATGGCAATCTTTCTGATTGAAAGAGTTCTTTTTTTAGTATTCTTTTTACTTTCCATTACTACCTCACCTTAAAGTATATCGTAACTGTTCAGTACCTTCACAGTTGCGAGTCGTTTCTGTACTAAAAAGTTATAGTATATCAATATACTCTCCTGCAAGCGCCTTGTTCATGCTTCGCACTGCACAGAACTTACCGCACATACTGCATGCCTCGCTGTGGTCATCCTCAGGCAGACGGTCATCCCTGATTGCCTTAGCTGTCTCCGGATCAAGCGCACATGCAAACTGTGCATCCCAGTCGAGCACACGTCTGGCATCTGCCATCTTATCATCTATATCTCTGGCTCCCGGTATTCCCTTTGCAATATCAGCTGCATGAGCCGCAATCTTTGACGCAATAATTCCCTGCTTTGTATCCTCCACATTTGGAAGAGCAAGATGCTCCGCAGGTGTCACGTAGCAAAGGAAAGCTGCGCCGTTCATTGCTGCCACTGCTCCACCGATTGCTGCTGTGATGTGGTCATAGCCCGGTGCGATATCTGTTACGAGAGGTCCAAGTACATAAAATGGTGCTCCCATACAGATTGACTGCTGTACCTTCATGTTTGCTGCTACCTGATCAAGCGGCACATGTCCCGGTCCCTCTACCATGACCTGTACGTTGTGATCCCATGCACGCTTTGTGAGCTCTCCAAGTCTTACAAGCTCCTCTATCTGGCATACATCTGTTGCATCTGCCAGGCATCCCGGTCTGCAGGCATCTCCAAGCGAGATTGTCACATCGTGCTCCTCACAAATTTCAAGTATCTCATCATAGTGCTCGTAGAAAGGATTTTCCTCTCCTGTCATGCACATCCATGCAAATACAAGGCTGCCTCCACGGCTTACGATATTCATCTTACGCTTGTGCTTTTTAATCTGGTCTATCGTTTTTCTTGTGATTCCACAGTGAAGTGTGACAAAGTCCACTCCATCCTCTGCATGGAGTCTGACTACATCGACAAAATCCTGTGCTGTAAGTGTTGCAAGATCACGCTGATAGTGGATAACACTGTCATAAACAGGCACTGTTCCTATCATTGCAGGACATTCGCTTGTAAGCTTCTGTCTGAATGGCTGTGTGTTGCCATGGCTTGAAAGATCCATGATAGCCTCTGCTCCAAGCTTTACAGCGCTCATGACCTTCTGCATCTCCACATCATAGTCCTTGCAGTCTCTTGACACACCGAGGTTTACATTGATTTTTGTGCGAAGCATGCTTCCAACGCCCTCTGCATCAAGTGACTTGTGATGCTTGTTAGCAGGAATAGCTACCTTTCCGCTTGCAACAAGCTCCATCAGCTTGTCTACATCCATCTTTTCTTTCTTTGCTACCTTTTCAATTTCAGGTGTTACGATGCCCTTTCTTGCGGCATCCATCTGTGTTGTGTAATTACTCATTGTACTCTCCTGTTCTTATTGTTATTTGTATTATTAATTAGTAATTATTTCAAGATTAACGCTCCATGATTCATAGGACCGCTGCCGTGTCCCAGGTCAAGCATGGCTTTTAAACATGCCGTGACATATCGCTTGCCGTTATCCACAGCCTGCTCGAGCGGCTGTCCCTTTGCCAGGCCGCTGGCTATCGCTGATGAAAGCGTGCAGCCTGTGCCGTGTGAGTTTGGATTATCCACTCTTTTGGTCTCAAATGTGATGATTTGCTTTCCATCCCACAAATAGTCACACACACATGCTGTGTCTGTGAAATGACCTCCCTTGCTTAAAACCGGACAGCCGTATTTATCATAAACAGCCTTTGATGCCTCTATGATGTCATCTGTGCTTTCAATCTGTCTGCCTGATATCACCTCAAGCTCAGGGATATTTGGCGTGATGATGTCAGCCAGTGGAAAAAGCTTATCCATCAGAGTGTTTGCTGCATTTTCTTCAAGCAGCCTGCTTCCGCTTGTAGCGACCATCACCGGGTCCAGAACTATGTTTTTTGCCTTATATTTTACAAGACCTGCGGCAATCGCCTCAATTGTATCTACCGATGATGTCATACCGATTTTCACCGCATCCGGAAAAATATCCGTAAAAACAGCCTTCATCTGTGCCTCGATAAAATCAGCCGGTACATTCATCACCGCATCAACTCCCATGGTGTTTTGTGCCGTGAGTGCCGTGATTACGCTCTCGCCAAACACACCGTTTGCAAGCATGGTCTTTAAATCGGCCTGCACGCCTGCGCCACCGCTTGAATCGCTTCCCGCAATTGTAAGTGCTGTATGCATATTTACGCTCCTTTCTACTGAATGTTGTCATTTCTCGTAACTGTTCAGTATCTTCAAAATATTGTTTAATTACTGTAGTTATAGCAGTTTGTCATACTGTGATTACAGAATTTTGTCGCATATTTCTGCGAGTTCCCTGGCTGCAGCCCTTATATCTGCGCTTGCAAATATCGCTCCTACCACTGCGATTCCTGCAATCCCTGTGCCCTTTAGCGTGACCGCATTGTCTGCATTTATGCCTCCGATTGCAACAACCGGTATATCGACAGCCTCCGTGATTTCACGCAGAAGCTCCTTTGTCATAGGCTTTGCATTGAGCTTTGTGGTAGAGCCAAACACGGCTCCGCTTCCCAGATAGTCCGCGCCATCAGCTTCTGCTTTCTTTGCCTGCTCCACGGTCTTTGCCGTAACTCCTATTATCTTGTCAGTTCCAAGAAGCTTCCTGGCCTCTGGCGGATTCATGTCATCCTGACCCAGATGTACTCCGTCGGCATCTATATCAATTGCAAACTGCACGTTATCATTGATGATGAGCGGCACCTTGTGCTCATGACAGATTCTCTTTATCTCAAGAGCCTCATTATACTCATCCTTAAGCCCTGCATCAGAATCCGTACTCAGAATATCCTTGTCACGGATCTGAATCATAGTGGCACCGCCCTCTATTGCAAGCTTCACATGCTCAGAAAGCCTCGCTCCATGCAGCCACTGCCTGTCTGTTATAGCGTAGAGCTTTAAATCAGTTTTGTTCATATATACCTTTTACCTCTTATCCTGTTGTTTTCCAAATATAAGACTCATGACCTGCATACCAATTGTCTGTCATACAGCGATATTCACATCAGTTCATAATCACCATCGCATATATGATATACTGCATCAATCAGCCTGTCCCGGTATGCAGCATTTCCGGGCTTAATGAAATAACAGCTGTTAGTCTCTCTGCCGTGCTCTGCCATATCAGAGGCAGCAAGCCCGCCTGCACTCTTCATGCAGCTAAGTGCTGCTGTAACTGCACCATATTTATCATCGCAATCAGCCGCAACAAACGCACAAATGAGCCCTGAAAGCATACATCCGGTGCCTGTCACCCTCTTCATCATAGGATGGCCGCCTGTGATGCTTCCTACCCTGTAATTATGCGTGTATCCGTCAGCATCCAACGCAACAGCATTCACTACACAATTATCCATCACACCGGTATCCATCGCATCAGTACTCATCAGACTTCTTTGATTATTGTCATAGCAATCAGCTTCATCACATAATTCTGCCACATAATCGGTCTCACCTGTAATCACACAGATACAGCCATATTGCAGGGCCGCCCTGCACGCAAGCGCCTTTGCATCAGACGCATCTGCCGTATCGGTCACTTCCACGCCGCCATCGCACCTGCCATGCTCCATAACAGCCTTGACCTCAGACAAATTGCCCTTAATCACATCCACATGCACCTCGTCAAGCAGGCTCAACACAAAATCCATCCTGAAGCGGCTAACGCCCACACCAACCAGATCAAGCACAATAGGAATGTTCTTTTTCGCTGCCATCCTCGCAGCAATGCGCATCGCCTCAAAGCGCTCCTCAGAGGGAGTGCCTATATTCAGGTTCAGCCCATCGCAGATACCCGTGACCTCATCCATCTCCTGTGGTGCCATAGCCATAATAGGCCTGGCCCCACATGCCAGCTCAATATTGGCCACATCATTGATAGTAACCATATTTGTGATGTTGTGAATCAAAGGACTGCGTGACTTAAGCTTTTCTATAAAATTATTCATCAGTATCTCTTTACAGCTATTCATAATCACCCACACATTCAAAAAGCGGATATACCGCCAATGAGTATATCCGCCTAAAAATCGTGCGATATTATCCTACGTTGGCATTATCCAAATCAGGTTATGGGTCAAGACACTACCAGTCTACTCTCAGCCGGCTAAACACCAGCTCCCCTGTTGTGTTTTTATAAATAAATCTAGGAATAATGTAACTATTCAGAACCAAACCACGCACATTCGCAAAAACGCACGATGCTCGTGCTTTCCCGCTGCTACGCAGCTAATTTTGCTCATATGTGTGGGGGTGGCTCTATTCGAGCCCCTTGAGAACAAGAAAACCTGCTGCTTACATGCAAGCATGACGCATCAGCTTTTTTTGTTCTCAGTGGTTCTGAATAGTCATTATATTTAATATAATACGCACTCCCCAATAAATCAAGCAAAATCCGCAAGTGTACTCATATTCGTACATCAAGCGCTGCTGGTCACACTGTCAGGTGTGAACAGTAACCATCAAACACAATCCCGGTAACACCGAGCCCCGAGGTGTTACCGTAGCACTCATTATCCCGCCACAACGTAAGGGCGTAAGCCCCGGGCACCGAGGTGCACACGCACTCTCCCGAGGCGCGAATAGCGAAGTGGCTTAGATACTATAGAAATTATGCCCATGAATCGAGTAGGAGGCGGTGACTAACCGCCGTCCTCTCACAGCACCGTACG
>OLZB01000471.1_pt1 | contig 24062 bp, 23 predicted proteins | sample 1673421 | NCBI WGS metagenome assembly OLZB01 (sample SAMEA103958111, study PRJEB25191) | human gut metagenome | biome: human-associated habitat [ENVO:00009003]; feature: intestine environment [ENVO:2100002]; material: feces | place: Germany | collected 2013/2015
AGACCTCGTCCGGGATGTACTGGATGCTGCCGTCTGCCACACCTGCCTCAAAATCACCGGTCTTGACGTCTGCGAAAATATCCAGCTTCTCGATCTCTGCCAGAATTTCCGCTGCGGCCTCGGTGGTGATCTGGCAGCCGTCCGCGCCATAGACCTTGTAGCCGTTGTATTTGCTGGGGTTGTGGGACGCCGTCACCATGACACCGGCAGAGGTGTGCAGATAGCGGGTCGCAAAAGACACGGTAGGGACAGGCATCAGGACAGGCCAGATGTTGACCTTGACGCCGTTGGCCGCGAACACACCCGCAGCCACCTTTGCAAACACATCGCTCTTGATGCGGCTGTCGTAGCCGATGGCCACAGACGGCTCTGCAAAGTTCTTTTTCAGATAATCGGCCAGGCCCTGAGATGCCTTTGCCACGGTATAGATGTTCATGCGGTTGGTGCCTGCGCCGATGACGCCGCGCAGACCGCCCGTGCCAAAGGCAAGGTCACGGTAAAACGCATCTTCGATTTTGGCATCATCCAGCGTTTTCAGTTCAGCGGCCACGTCGGCGTCTGCGGTGGCCTTGGCCAGCCAGCGCTCATATTCCTTTTTAATATCCATTTTCTCAACCTCTTACATCCAGAAATTGTGCCTGTCCGTGAAGGGTCAGCATCTCGGAATCCGCCGGGACAAAGATGCAGTCTCCCTTATAGAACGGAAGATTGCCGCCCTCATAGGAGATCGTACCGCAGCCGTTGACGCAGAGCAGCACCCGGAAGGCGATCTCATCCGCCCGGTAGTGCACCTTCTGCCGCCGCTCGGTGTTGACGATCATCCGGTACACTTCAAAATACTTGCAGCGGGTCAGCAGCTCAGAAGCAATGCCCTGCCGGTATTTCAGCACCCGAAGGGGCTGCTTCGGCTCTGCGCTGCTCTTCAGGTTCGCCACATCCAGCGCCTTGTCGATGTGCAGCTCCCGCTTTTTGCCGTCCTTGCCCACACGGTCATAATCGTACAGGCGGTAGGTCAGGTTGGAGTTTTCCTGAATCTCTGCCACCAATGCACCGGCGCCGATGGCATGGACTGTCCCGGCCTGAATAAAGAACAGATCATCCTTGTGGATGGGGACTTTTTGCAGATATTTCATCACCGTGCCGTCTGCGATTGCCCTGCGCATCTCGGCCTTCGTACAGTTCTGCTTGAGTCCGTAGACCAGCCTCGCCTCGCGTCCGGCATCCAACACATACCACATCTCGGTCTTGCCAAGCTGACCGTTTTCGTGCTCCTGTGCGTAGGCGTCGGTGGGGTGTACCTGCACCGACAGATCTTTCTTGGCATCGATAAATTTGATGAGGATCGGCAGAGCATTCTCACCCTTGTGGCGCTCTCCCAGATACTCCGGGTGCGCTCTCAGCACCTCTGCCAGCTCCTGCCCATCAAATGCGCCGCCCACCACATAGCTGGGACCATCGGGGTGGGTGGAGCACTCCCATGTCTCTGCCAGCGGGGTCAGGTCGATATTTTTTTCAAATTCATCGTTCAAACGGCTGCCGCCCCAAAGATAATCCTTGCCGGACGGCCGGAGCAAAAGAGGCTTGTTCTTGTTTTGCATAACTGCCTCCTGCGGTGTCTCAATATTCCAGCTCGAACTTCTGCTTGTCGTGGACGTCGATTGCTTCACCCAGCTGCACTTCGATGAGCTTCAGCTCGGTCTCGGCAATCACAGTATGGCGGCAGCCTGCGGACATGGTGATGACGTCGCCAGCCTTCACGTTCTGCTCCATGCCGTCCACAATGGTCTTGCCCTTGCCTGCAATGACCGTCCAGACCTCGTCCCGGTGCTGATGGCTGTGGTAGTTCATCTGATGGCCTGCATTCAAAGTCACTTTGATGGTCATGGAAGCCTTGTCGATGTCAATGACCTTAAAGCTGCCCCACGATTTTTCAGCAAACATGACCCGGTGGTCGAGCGTGTTGACATAGGGCTTGATGTAGCTGGACTGCTCCTTATCCGAAACCAGAATGCCCTCCGGGCTGGCAGAGACTACCACATCCTTCAGGCCCATGCAGAGGATGGGCACATCCAGCTCGTTGACCACATGGACATTCTCGCACTTCTCGTTAAACAGTGCCTCGCCCACCGCGTGGCTGTCCATCGCCTCGGTCAGGGTGTTCCAAGTGCCAAGGTCTTTCCAAGTGCCTGCAAAGCGCATGACCTCAATTTCCGACTCATGCTCCACCACGGCATAGTCAAAGCTGATCTTGTTCAGGGTATCATATTTATTGAACAGATCATCGTAGTCAACAAAATCGATCAGCTCATGGGCGCGGTTCAGCACATAGCCCAGCTTGAAGGCGAACACGCCGCCGTTCCAGAGAGCACCCTTTGCAATGTAGTCCTTTGCCACTTCCTGCGTGGGCTTTTCCTTGAACACGGACACCTTGCTGACCTGTTCCTTGCCGATGGGGATGATATAGCCGTATTTCTCGCTGGGGTAGGTCGGCTCAATGCCCATCAGGACCAGATTGGCGCTGCTGACAGCGGCACGGTCGCCCAGCGCTTTCAGTGCCTCAAAATAATCATTTTCCACATAGGGGTCTACCGGACAGACGACAACGGATTCTTCCTCGCCGACGCCCTGCACGTCCTTCAGATAGGCGGCAGCCAGCGCAATAGCCGGGGAGGTATCCCGGCGGCAAGGCTCCACACTGATGCCCACTTCCTCGCCCAGCTGATTGCGGATGGCCGAGACCTGAGACTTGGAGGTGGCAATGGTGACGGTTGCATCGGTATCGACCGCCTTGATCTGACGGTAGACACGCTGCACCATGGATTCCAGCTCACCGTCTTCCCGATGGAAGATCTTGATGAACTGCTTGGAACGAATATCGTTGGAAAGCGGCCACAGACGCTGACCGGAACCACCGGACAATAACACCAGATTCATAATTTTTTCTCCTGTCATCTAGCAAAAAAGGCCGTGGCCCTGCACGGACACACGACCTTTTCAAATCGTTTATTTTAATTTTAGCGCTCTGCACGCATCGGGTTGTTCAAGAAGTCCTCGTAGGACAGGCGCAGGCCGTCTTCCAGCTCAGTCTTGTAGGTCCAGCCCAGATTGGTGGCCTTGGACACATCCAGCAACTTGCGGGGAGTGCCGTTGGGCTTGGTGGTATCCCACTTGATCTCGCCGGTGTAGCCCACGACCTTGGCGACCAGCTCAGTCAGCTCTTTGATGGTCAGTTCCTTGCCGGTACCAGCGTTGACCGTCTCGTTGCCGGAGTAGTTGTTCATCAGGAAGACGCACAGGTTTGCCAGATCGTCCACATACAGGAACTCACGCAGCGGAGATCCATCGCCCCAGCAGGTAACGCTGGGCAGATTCTGCTCCTTGGCCTCATGGAAGCGGCGGATCAGTGCCGGGACCACGTGACTGTGGGTCGGGTGATAGTTGTCGTTGGGGCCATAGAGGTTAGTGGGCATGACGCTGATGTAGTCAGTGCCGTACTGACGGTTCAGGAACTCGCAGTACTTCAGGCCGGAGATCTTCGCCAGTGCATAGGCCTCGTTGGTCTTTTCCAGCTCACTGGTCAGCAGGCAGTTTTCCTTCATGGGCTGCGGTGCCATGCGGGGGTAGATGCAGGAGGAGCCGAGGAACTCCAGCTTCTTGCAGCCGTTCTTCCAAGCCGAGTGGATGGCGTTCATCTCCAGCGTCATGTTGTCATACATGAAGTCGGCCAGTGCTTCCTGATTGGCCACGATGCCGCCGACCTTAGCAGCAGCAAGGAACACATACTCCGGCTTCTCCTGTGCGAAGAACTCTTCCACAGCATCCTGACGGGTCAGGTCCAGTTCCTTGTGGGTGCGGGTGATGATATTGGTGTAGCCCTGACGCTGCAGCTCACGAACGATAGCCGAACCGACCATGCCGCGATGACCTGCAACATAAATCTTAGCATTCTTTTCCATCATAATAGAATTGCCTTCTTTCCAAATTACAGAACTGTCTTGAGTGCCTTTTCACGCTTTGCACGCTCACGGTCGTGCTTGGCCATGATCTCTACCAGCTGCTCGTAAGTAGTGGACTGCGGATTCCAGCCCAAAACGGTCTTTGCCTTGGTGGGGTCACCCCACAGGTTGTCCACATCGGTGGGACGGAACCACTGAGGATTCACACAGACCAGCATCTTGCCGGTAGCTGCATCATAGCCCTTCTCATCGATGCCGGTGCCTTCCCAGCGGATGGTGATGCCATTGGCGGCGAAAGCCTTCTCGGTAAAGTCGCGGACAGTGTGTTGCACGCCGGTAGCAATGACGAAGTCTTCCGGCTTCTCCTGCTGCATGATCAGCCACATGCACTCAACGTAATCCTTGGCATAGCCCCAGTCGCGCAGGGAGTCCATGTTGCCCAGCTCCAGATGATCCTGCAGACCCTCGGCGATACGACCGGCTGCCAGCGTGATCTTACGGGTGACAAAGTTCTCGCCGCGGCGCTCAGACTCATGGTTGAACAGGATGCCGTTGACAGCGAACATACCGTAAGCATCGCGGTACTCCTTGACCATCCAGAAGCCATACTGCTTGGCCACAGCATACGGAGAGTAGGGATGGAACGGAGTGGTCTCACGCTGAGGGACTTCCTCCACCTTGCCGTACAGCTCAGAGGTAGAAGCCTGATACACCTTGCAGGTCTTGGTCAGGCCGCAGACCCGGACGGCCTCCAGCACGCGCAGAACGCCCAGTGCGTCCACATCACCGGAGTACTCAGGAGCATCGAAGGAAACCTGAACGTGGCTCTGTGCAGCCAGATTGTAGATCTCATCGGGCTTGATCTCGCCCACCAGACGGATCAGGCCGGAGGAATCGGACAGGTCGCCGTCGTGCAGGGTGATCGCGTTCTTCTCGATCAGGTGGTCGATACGAGCGGTGTTGGAGATGGAAGCACGGCGGACAATGCCGTGGACCTCATAGCCCTTCTCCAGCAGAAACTCTGCCAGATAGGAACCGTCCTGACCGGTGATGCCAGTAATCAGTGCTTTTTTCATAATTTAGATCCTCATTTAAAACGTGAAGTTTAAAACTCATTTTGGTTGATTTTGTCGTACAGTCATATTTTAAAAGAGTACTTGTCCTTTCAGAAGTGCATAAGCAGTCCGATATTAGCACTATCTTGGTTTCTTCGGTTCAGATGAAATAAAAGAGCTGTACAAGATCAAAACTTGCGCAGCTCGGAAAGTTTTATTGCATTTTTGTCTTTTTCGGAGAGGATATATTCCCGCATAGGCCAAGGCTCGGTCTGCCAGATAAAATCGGAATCATAGCGCACAGCTTTGGCGGCTTCACCGCAGAAATCATTGTCTACGCACCACTGCATCAAGGTGTCACCTTCCAGTGTTAGGTAGCCATGGGCAAAGCCACGCGGAATCAGCATCTGCTTCTGATTTTCAAAGGAAAGGATCGCGCCATAAGCATATCCAAAAGTGTCTCCCCGTCGAAGATCAACCGCCACATTGAAAATCGAACCATGTAGGCAGGATACCAGCTTGGCCTGTGCGTGTTCACCTTCTTGGTAATGAAGCCCTCGCAGCGTGAACTTCTTCTTGCTGTAGCCTTGGTTGATCTGAACCACATGAAAGGTGATTGATCTATCCACTGGCACAGAAAGCCACCCCCGGAAATCTTCAAAAAGTTGTGTTTCAATTATTTCTGGCTTGTCTACCATTGCTTTCTATACTCCCTTGGGCTGCTGCCTTCCACCTTGCGGAACATTCGACTAAAATAGTTTGCATCTCCCATGCCGACCGCAACACCAACTTCATCCACAGTCATATCTGTGAAGCGAAGCAGCTGCTTGGCTCTGGTGATCCGCTTTGAGATCAGATAGTTATTGACTGTTGTCCCGTAAGTCTCTTTGAAGATTTTGGATAGATAGAACTTGTTAATAAAGAACTTTTCTGCCAACTCTTCCAGCATAATTTTCTCCATATAATGCTCGTCCAGATACTCCTTTACGGCTGCAAGTTCCATTCTCTTCCGGCTCACCGTCACGCTCTCTGGATGCCAGGACTGTTCCACTAGGAGAGTCAATAGACTTCCCAGCTTCTCATTGATCCGCATATCCCGGATGTAATCAGATGTAGAAGCTAAATTGTAAAGGTCTGTCAAGAGCGATGTAAACGGAGCAACGTCCTCCGGGTGGAACACAGGCCGACCGCCTCGTTCTTTGTACTTCTCATATACAGCCGGAAGGGACGGTGCATAAAAATGGCACCACTGAAGAGACCAGAGATTGTCAGATGTAGAATGGCTGTATGCTTTCCGGCAGTCGATGAACACACAGTCGCTTTGAGCGAGTTTGTAGGTCGTTCCTTCGTAGGTAAGGCTCCCTGTTCCTGACAGAACAACGAAGCACAGGAACGATGTCAGATTCGTTCTTGTCGAGATATGCGGGTGGATGGCCTGCAACGAGCCGGCCTCCTGCAGATGCAGTAACGATGTCCGGGCAAACGTAGACGGAGTGTACAGGATTCGGGAGGATGTCACGGACGAGGATTGCGGGTTGAATAATTCTTGGTCCATATTATGTCCTCACCTCTCTGCTATTTCCTTTATATCATCAAGTTTGCATTATCTTTGACTTTATCCAGTGCGGTATCTGACAAATTGCCCTGACTATTCATGTGTATAGCCAGCACGATATATTCCAGCAGAAATATATCAGTATACATTTTAAATGTCTTTTTATCTGCACGAATACTATTCATTCTGGCCGCAACATTTCCATGAAAATTATTACAACGAGAAGCATATAGAATTCCGAATAGAACAAATGTCATTCTTTCGGTATCTGTGAATTTATATTTTTGTGTTGTCCCTTGTGCATCACACAGAGTTATTTCTACTTCTTCACCCAACATAAGTTTCTGAAGCTTTTGGGCGAAACTGTGTGTGATTTTACGGCTTTGCACTTTATCCGCAATACCGATTCCAAGATTCAACTCACTGTTTACGATCACAGGATTTGCAATATTGCAATATGCCTTCCCGTAAGAATCTTTCATAATGTCAGTTAAAACTGGAATCCTCTTAATTAACGTTTTATACGATGAAGCCGCATATTTCTCTGCTATTCCTCTCTGCGCTATTGCATAACCTTTCAGCAGATATGTCGCTACATAATGAAATGCTTTCATAGGCATTTTTTCTAAATACAGGGTCAATATCGGTTCATACTTGTTCCAACCAATTACAATTGCATCTCGAACAAGCTCCACACCTCTTGTATCGTTGCATTTTTTTATTTTAGATATACCAAGCTGTTGCACATAATACGAGTGATTAATAGCCTGCCAACAGAATAATGATGCCAAATCTGGTCTTTGTGGCAAAACATAATAACAATCAAAAAGATATGTCAATATCTCGTATGGATATGTGCTTTGATTTTCCCAATCTTCATCATATAGAAAATGAAGATTTTCCAGTATGTTGACATCACAACATGGAAGAATATTCGTATGCTTTTTCTTAGAATACGTTTTCGCCAGTCTTAAAATAGCATCCATTGCAGTAAATTCCTATCTACTTTTTGAAGTTCGCTTTTTTGCATCTCAGCCAGTCATAAGACCGTTGCCTGCTGCTCACCACAGAAAGGTGTGCAAAGTTTGAGTAACTACCGTGCGATTGCTCACACGGCCATACCATTGTTTTATCTTCCAAAAAGAATTTTATTGATATGGCTGTTTCTCTCAAAAATTTTGCTGATAAAAAGAAGTGTTAAAAGCAAAATCACACAGAAAGGAATTGCTACCATAATGTTGCGAACACTAGCATTCAATAAAGCAGCACTGTTAAAAGCTTCATTTTTGATTTTTACCCATACTATCCCAAAGAATTTAAAGAAAAAGCATTGCATAATATAAATTTGCATTGTGTACTGGCCACACATAGAAAACCCTCTATCAAATGTTCTAATCTTTCTACTCAACACACACATATATATAACCGCAATACTTCCAGCAAGACCAATTATATACCGATACAAATCAATCAACATGTGGATACTCACGATAACATCAGATTTCCATACTGAAATTCCTGTTGTATAAATAAATGACGTTTCTTTATATAACGGCAAAAGCGTTATATAAAGTAAAATGCAAATCCAGCCATGCTTTTTTACTCTTAAAAAAGATTCTGTGCGTTTCTTATAGTAGAATCCAAGAACAACATAAGGATATAAAAACAAATTCAATTCAGCATTGGGAAATACATACATCATCAAAAATCCAGTTGCCAGCCAAATCGTTCTGCCCCATCGTGTTTTTATCAGCTTTTCTGCAACAATCAAAACCAAATCTGCCGCAAAAATGCTCCACAAAAACCACAACATATTACCCGTAAAAATATTCTTCCACTCAACAACTGCAATTTTACGATGCAGTACGCTTCTAAGTATCCAGTCCAATGTAGTCCAAGTCATAATCGGGACTAGTAATCCGGTTACTCTCGAGCGTACCGCTTCCAAAAAATTTCTTCTTTGCTGAGACGGATAGAACAAATACCCGCTAATCAAAGCAAACAGTGGCATATGAAATGAATAAATCGTCCTAAATATCCAATCGTTATAGTAACTATCACCTGAAGATAAATTTTGAATCATATGTCCCCATAAAACAAGTACTATTGATATTCCTTTAATTATATCAATTTGGAGGTTTCTCCCCCCCCCCCGGGTGCTATTGTTTATAATATCCATTACTAAATTCGTCTCCTTAACTATTTACTTTCTATCATCTTTGGACTATTTTCAGAACTTTTTCGACCAACATTTTAAATTCCATTGTTTTCCTGTTGCAAAGTACTTCCACAGTTACTGTAATTATTGTGCAAACGCAAACTTTCACTACCATTCCACCAATGCTAGTGAGTTCAATCAACTTATTGATTCCAACCGAGCTCCCAATAATAATAGCCGATATCAATACGCTTCTTAATTGAAGCGCATAATATTCCTTTGCGCTTTTTCCCAGCTTATTAAATACTACTTTACCCTCATACCAAAAAGAAGTAAGCAACCGTGAAACTGCTGTTGCAACAATTACTCCAGACACGCCCATAATATATCCAAGAATAATCGAAAAAACAATGTTTAATACAGCAGCTGCCAAATTGATGTATTGTACTTCTTTGAATATTCCCATGGTCGATCGGCATATCCAAACCGTGTTAGTAACCATTCTCAAGTAAAATACAATCATCACGGCAACCACCAAATCGTATTCCATCACATATTCTGCACCAACCCAAATTGGTATGAAATCCTGAATCACAGACATATAACATGCAACGCAGTACGTTCCAAAAATCGCAAAAAAGAACATAATACATTTAATCATATTATAAGAGCGTTCTTCTTCACCCGTTGCGTACAGATTTCCAAAGCCTGCGATAAGTCCACTAACAATGATTGATGCAATCTGCACTAAATATGACATAACCATGTAGTAATTGGCATAATATCCAACCACTATGGTTCCAAATATCATCGAAATAATAATGTTATCTGTCTGATCCAAAATCGTGTCTGAGACTTTAAAGAGGAAGGTCGCTTTCACGTTTCCAAGTATGCCTTTTTTATCGACAACTTCTGTATCACGCGAAGGTTTATTTTTTAAGTATGGATAATTTTTCAGTGCGATCTGATTTTGTACGATATTATTTCCAACCGTGCAAAGGACTTGAATGATCAAGTATCCTAAAAAGTCACGCCGCACATACAAATATATCAACTGCAACAGATACATAACAATCGTTGCTATCGTATTGCAATTGTTTAGGAGGTACTCTTTTTGGTCTGCGCGAACAACCATTGTCCGGTAAACAACAAAGTAAGATGCAACCGAATTCAACAGATACAGGAGATAATAAATAATTAGTTCATTGTGTGGAAGATTACTTTTCACCAATATTCCAAGAAAAGGAACGATAGCAATGCCAACCAAAGATACGCCGACAATAATAACATCGTAAATTTTCTTGAACTCCTGCGTCAAAGCGCTTATTTTATCTGTATTCCCTTCTTCCAAGGCAGAATACAGATAAAACATCAAAACATTGCCCAGACCCAATTCTGCAAGTGCCAAAACAGACAATATATTTGTATACAGACTACTTACACCGTTATATTCTGCTCCCAACAGCCGAATAAATACTGTCTTGGTAGCAAACGAAAGTAGCATGATTGCAGCTTTATTTATCAATCCGGTAGACACATTTTTCAGTGCCTTCTGGCTTCTTCCCATATTAAATATTTTCCTTCCATGTTATCATCGCATTTTTCTAGGACGATAAAGACCCGTTGCCGCCGCAAATGTCTTTGCTATAAGCTGTTGGCGAGATAACTTATAGTCAATTCCCATTGATCCAGATTGACCTGTAAAATCAGGATACCAAGCAAGCGACTGGCTTTCAGCATCAAACGCACAGAATTTTCTATAGAATGTTTTCTCAAGCCACATTCCCATTTTATCATCTACACTTTTGTATGCATCAATAAAAATATCTTCGTATGTCTTTATTGGCATCCCATAGAACCTAGTTTCAATTCCATCTGAATACTTATTTCTCCAATTAATCCCATCGTCCAAAAATAGCTTTTATCCATTTTCGCCAATTTAGTAAACCGGTTAATGTTTTCTACTTTTAATCTCCCTGTTAATTTACAAAAATACGCCGCACCTCTTAATAGTTCACTATACTTTAAGCCATACTCTATTATCTCACCTTCTCCATATCCTTTTCCGCATAGTTCTATCATTTTTTCGTTTCCCAAAAAGGAAAGCCATTCAAGCCGTTTGCCTCTCTGCTTCGCATAATCAATCAACACAGGATTTACGGTGAATCCACTATTATCAATGAAAACAATTTTTACAAAAGCTGTTTTTTCAATGCCCCATTTTATGCACTCAATGTACTGTTTCAACCTCTGTTCAACATCCGTAAGAGAAAGCTGGAACGTGCTCGGATTCGGTTTAATGCACCCTGTAATTAGTAAAACGGTCTTATTTATATCAAGCATAGCAAAGACTCCTCTCTGCTACACTCCAATGGATCGGCAAGCTAGTGCTTACCCCCCGTTTACAATTTTCTATAATCTTCAAGCCAACTTTTCGCGGTAGCGTTGCGCATAAAAATTGATTAAACAGTACTTTTATTATTCTCATTTTTTGTTCTATCTGCTTTCCATAATAAGACATCTCGCATCCCTCTCTTATACTTTTCAGGCAACTGGCTATATTGCGATGGATTAGACCACGCCTGTAAATTGTATTTTTTCGCCAACAGACTCAATATGGATTGGTCTTCTCTATGCGCATAATAATATGTTGCTTCCAGATTCGGATTTTTTAGTGGCTTAAACGCTTCAATACTACAGCAACGCTCAAGCCATTCATCAACAAATCTTGTACTAAAACTACTCTTCTTGAATGCACAGAATGTTGACGAAATTTGAGCTGACTCCTTGTATTTGTTCGAATTGCAGTTCATAATGTCAAAAGCCAGTTGCTTTGTGAATTTCTTCTCTTTTAAAGGGTGAATGGAAGCCATATATCCTGACTAGATAATTTAGAAACGATACCACTTACGCCTCAAAAAAACATGCACCCGAATCACGATAAAAGAGAATCTCTCCCTCCTGCATATTATCAAGTATTTTCTTTATCCAATATGGTTTTCACAGCCAAAGACCATTTCCTCTTGTATGTTGAAATATATCTTTATGTTCTTTTTTAAAGGTTCCTCAATATCTTGTGGGCCATATTAAATGACACTTGTAAAACCAGTCAATTTGGCTGTTTTTGTTTGTAAATGCTGCGACCTATTGTATCCCTCGTCTGCATAGCTAATAAGAATTCTACGATGCTTCCATTTTTGTGAATTTAACGCATCACATCTTATCATAGTATACTTCTTACACTCCAAAAATCCGCTTTATCTTATCGATACCCGTTTTCGTCCGTGCAGTTCCTATTGTGTATTCGTCATACGGGCGTCCCATCCGGCAGGAACGAATATAATTATTGACGCACGCTCCATTGCATCCTATGTGCATATCCGACTGGATACACACTTCCACAATAGCAAATAGTTTAATCAAATCTTTTCTTCTCTCTTCCCACGAAAGCGCATTGAATGCTGCATTATAATATCCACATTCGTCCTGTCTCGTCAGTGTATAAAGATTCCATTCAGGATGCAATTCTTGGATTCGCTTTACGTTTCTGTAATCATCAGTAAAGATAAAGACATTTTTCTCCTCACCAATGTTCTTTTCTATCAATTTAGTACAATAGTCAGCATCAATAATATCTGTGAATTCCTGCGTTTTATCTCCGCCCCTAATTTGAATGGATATATAATGTTCTGGTAGCTGAAGTGTCTCGACTAAGTTTGCAATATCTGCCGCTGTCTTCTCATTATAACGCAGCGCCAGCTGACCCAACTTGGCATATTCGTCTCGAACAACTCCATTCATTTCAAACAAGGGCCATGCCATTCGAGAAAAGCGAAATTTCTCTGATACGATATCATCAAACAAATCCTGCGTCAAATAAGTTACATTCTCTTTTTTCTTTAAAATTGAAGGAAAAACTATACTCCGTAGCAGCAAATTAGGCACAGCCACTCCATGTATACGATGGTATTTTTTATATCGATAATTATATTTCTTATTCAGCGAATTATGGCATTCGCATCCAAATGGCTCAAAAAGTTCATTCCAACCATTTTCGTTTGAAAAGTTTGCATCATCCGCATAAAGTCTAAACTGAACCTTATTTGCATGACAGTAACACATGCTCTCCAGCATCGCCCCAAGTTCCGAGTACAAACCTGCACCCGTTCCAACATGAAAAATCAGACTTTTGTTAAACTGCGAATTTTCAGTCTGATACTTATTCTTTAATACTTCAAATTCTTCTGAGGATAGCCTTCCAAATAATTCCTTTTTCATTTTGTTATCTCACTTTTCTAAATACACATTTAGGTACGATCTTTGAAAATTATCTACCGTCAGAGATTCTCGATATTTTTTTGCATATTCATCATACTCAAAACCATTTTTCAGAGCACAAGTTAATACCTTTGCCAGACTCATACAGTCCTCACTCTCAAATGTATATCCTATATGGTGCTCCTCTATCAATTTTCCAAGGCTCCCATGGTTTGCACCCACGATACACTTCCCATAACCAACGCCTTCTGCCAATGGACCACTCGCGCCATCAAACGCTTTTCTATACGGCAAAACTATATAATCTGCTGCTGTCAAACAAAGGTCTACTTCCTCTATCGATAAATATCGTAGCACCATCTTTACCTGACTCTGATACCCTTTGATTTTGTCTTCGATAGTAGCTCTGTTTATCCCCTGCTCCGCACCGGCGATGAGCAGATAGAAAGGTTCCTTCACCTGACTCAGTGCATCCAATAATATGTCCAGTCCCTTATCAAATCTTGTTCCTCCCAGACTCAGAAGAACAGGTGCTTCTGTTTTCACATCTAATTTTTTCTTTGCTTCATCGCTTGTCATTGTAATTTTTTTTCTAAAATTTGGATATTCAATGTGAACGACATTCTTTATCCCCATTTTATCCAGATAGCTTTTCAGGCTACACGTATGTACAACAATCAAATCAAACAGTTTGCTGTACAATTTAATTGATATCTGATGTGCCACAGACTTTCTGATCTGATGAAATGTTATGCAACATTTGTATTTTTTGCACAATTTCCAAAAACCAAGTCCAAAGAATCGATAAAAGCTATCTCCCCACACAAAGTGAATCACATCTGGGTTTTCTGTCTTTACAACTTTTTCTACCCGTTTAATCCACTTCAAGTGCTCCTTGAGTTTCATCGAACCAAACACGCAATCCTCAATGGCAATTTGCCTTGCAGGGATCTTATCTGTTTTTTTATCCAAAACTACTACAGGGTCAATTCCGCCAATCCGACATAGTGCGTTTACGTAATCCAAATGATGTCCATCTAGGGACATATTAACAAACATTACCTTCATTTATTATATTCCTTCCCGGCACTCCGACGCATGTAACGTTATCCGGAACATCTTTTATCACTACCGCATTCGCGCCAATGTTAACATTATTTCCAATTTTAATGTTACCGATTATTTTTGCACCGCTTCCAAAATACACATTATCCCCTACTATAATTTTCCCCCCCCCCTTAGAGTTTGATGTAGCACCAAGCACTACTCCCGACAGCAAGAAATTGTTTTCTCCCAATATTACATCTCCACCAACAACAATGCCTACTGGATGTCCTATCGAAAGGCCCTTTCCTATTACAGCACTCTCGCCTATATCGGCCCCAGTTTTCTTTATTGAATAATTTTTAACTATTTTAGCGAGAACAAAGAACTTCTTCTGATACAAACAACTTGAGATCCGATATAAAACAACTGCCTGATTTCCTTTAGAACTCAAGTATTTCAAGAAAAATCTCTTTAGGCTTTCCTTTTGAAAATCCTGCCTTATTGTAGACCACATTTTTTCTTTTCCTCGTAGACCAAGAATCTTTCACTAAAAAAGGGTATCGAAAGAAACAGTATTTGTAAATACTCTCCAGTTAGTGATGCAGTAAACCAACTACATATTAAAAAGCACAAAAACGTCATATGATATATGTAATACCACTTTGTGCCTTTCAGGCTTTTCATAATTCTATTTACTTTGGCAACATATACTGATAAAAGAGCAATTCCTACTATACCATATCCAGACAGAATTCCACCAAACCATGACCCCGCAGACGGAACTCCATTTTGAAATTTCAATGTATTTTGAACTTCATACGATCGATATGCATTGGCCGTCAAATGCCCTTTATAAAAATATCCCTGATTTCCATTTCCAACACCAAGTATTGGATATTCAATAAATGTCAAAATACAATTTCTTACAACGGAAGATCTCTGGATTGTCGAGTAGTCATTTTGATCAAAAGGCTTTTCAAACACTTTTTCAATAATCAACGGACCAATTTGATCTCTTCCCTGCCATACCAGTAGTCCAACTCCTGCAATCACCAGTATAAAAGCTGTTAATTTTTTCTTTGATATCTCTCGCCTTCTCAAAAAGGTGAAAAAAAGCATTATTGCATATATTCCTAGTGCCATTAAAACAGACGAGCTTTGGTTTATAATCGCTAAAGGCAATGTACATAGTAGCAGCAAAATAGTATCCTTATCTGCATCATTTCCCATTATTTTTCCACACAAATACGGCCAAATCAATGCTCCAAGTACAATCTCAGCATAAGACGCTTCCGAATATGTCAAGAAAATTTTTCCAGTCCGAATCATAGATTCAGGGTCATAGATAGCTCCCACATTATACAGAGCATTGCAAATCACAGTAAATGGTCCTCCGAAAAGAACCATTCCCATTTCCAAATATCCGATAGCCATCAATATATATATAAGTTTTTTTATTACACTTTCAACCGCATCTATGTCAACACCTCGGAATAGCATGATATTAAATAAAACGATACACAAAACTTGTATCCAGTAAACAATATCACCCGCTATGGCATCAAAAGTTGTTTCTCCTCCCAATATTCCAAGGCTTTTATGTAGAACAATAGCCATTATAATTGATATAGCATTTAAAGCCGTCACAATTTTAACGAAATTCCGAAGCAACCCGTTCTTATCTAAAAAAATTACACCCTTATTTCTGATGAGCAATATCACCATTCCTATGATGCTGACCAAAAAAGCTGGGGCTTTAGCCATTGCTCCAAAGACGCTGTTTAATCCCAGCGGGTGGAAATTAGTAAATGGCATTGAAAATACATATATACAAAACAAAATATTATAAACTGACATTTCTTTTTTCATCGACAATCTCGCTATCATTTATTATCAGATAATAACTCTCTGCCATTTTTTCAATCGAATACTCTTTCGCCTTATCCAATGAAGCCTGTGCCATTTTTTCCCGCATCGATTTATTCATCACAAGCTCCGTGATTTTTTGAGAGAGTTCCCGACATCCGTTTGCAGAATCAATATCTTCAATTAAATATCCATTTTTTCCTTCCTGCACTAATTCCAATCCCGCCACACATGAAGCTGTTGTAATAACGGGTAACCCAAAGTTCATTGCCTCATTGACAACCAGCCCCCAAATATCTTCGCGTGTAGGCAAAACAAATAAATCTGCCACTTTATAATATTCAGCAAGCTTTTCACTGCCCATAAACTCTTTAAAATAGGTATGTTTTAATCCGTTTTCCTTGATAATATTATCGTACTCTTCTGTATTTTTTCCTCCAACTATGCAAAGTGCCGTATTTTCTGGAACATTTACCATTGCTTTAAGAAGGATATCCCACCCTTTTCGATATATAAACTGTCCTACTCCTAAGACAAGTACTGATTCTTCGATTCCAAGCTTCATCCTCAAAGCGCTTTTTTCTTCACTACTAACCACGCATTGAAGCCGTTTGGATTCTCCATAAGATGTAAAAGGATAACGGTGAATCCTCTCTTTTCTCGCTCCATAGTATATCAAATATTCATCCGATGTTTTGCTAGGACTGAAATACCCCTTTGCCCCAGAGATCAAAAATGTTTTATACCATTTCTTTATAGGATTTTCGTTTTCCTTTATCAATCCACCGTCTGTAGACAAAAAGTACGGCTTCTTCTTTGCTTTCAGCCAAAGCAATGCGAACATTTCTGTAAAGTACGAGTAGGCGCCGATTACGATCTCGTCAAAGTCCGCATCAAGATACCTTATTATTTTTCTATTAACACTTTTTTCTTTGATGTTCCCTTCTCTAAGAAACACAGCTTTGAATGATTTGATTGTTTCAAGATTATAATTAAAATTTATTCCTTGATCACTTGCCCCAGTGGCCTCAAAAACAACCGTAAGATCGACTTTTTCCCCGAGTCCATTAAAGAAATCGACTTTATAAGGAGCCGGAATATTCGTAACATACAAAACTTTCATACCTATCTTTTCCTCTGCGCCATTGATATATAAGCGTTCTCCAGCTCTTCTGCTTCGCAGTAAATATCGTAACCATGCTCAACGACGCATTGTCTGCCATCATAACGCTCTGGTCTACCTAAATCCAAAATTTTATCCACCCACTTTTTACTTTCCAAAGGAAGATAGAACATCTTATCACTACCGCTTAAATTCGTTTCTTGTGGCACTGTGTTAGAACTCACGCATGTTAGTCCATTTGCCTGTGCTTCAATTAAAACAAAGCCAAGTCCTTCGAAAAGTGATGGAAACACATACACATCAAAAGCGCTGTAAAAATCTTTTGCATATTCCTGTTGCCCGGTAAGAATAATCTTATCCGCCAAGTTATTCTGCTCTATAGCCTTTTCGATGCCATCTCTGAGCCAGCCATCTCCCACGCACATAAGTTTGTAGCTCGCATTTTTCTTTGTCAGAGCAGCAAACATATCAATCAAAAATGCATGGTTTTTTTGTGTATCAAATCTTCCAACATGCCCCAAAAGAATCGTTTCATCAGATATCCCATACTTTTTCCTTATTAGATTTCGTTTCTCGTAGTCAAAGGCATAGTCCCTCGTATCAATTGCATTCCGGACAATCTTAAATGGTTCCTTGCCAAAAAGCCATTCCCCTGCTGCTTGAGAACAGGCAAATCGGTCGGTAGCATATCGATTCACATTTTTCCTTGCAATCTCGTTGATTTGAAATTTGATAGGGTTTGTTGTCAGGTGTTGGGTATTATGACTATGTGCAATCCTTACGGGGACACTGCATTCTTTTGCAACTTTTAAAATCCAGCAATTCATCGCATCTGCGTGGGAATGGACAATCTGGTAATTTCCTTTTTTCAAGACAGTTTTCAATTCTTTCTGGAATCGGATAGGATGTTTGATTTTAGGAGGAAGCCTGTAAATTTTACATCCAAGTTCTTCAAGTTCATCATCATAGGCCCCCCTTTCCGGTCCCTTTACTGCAAAATCAATATGGACGCGACTCAAGTTCATATGACGAATGTAATTCATCATAAAAGTTTCAATACCTCCGCGGTTCATCGGCCCGCCGTTTACATACAATATATTAATTGCCATTTTTCTCTAATTCTCCGTCCAACTAATCCCAGTACTAATATTCACGACATAATTTCCTTATAGAGATTTATATAATCTGTAAGCCGCCGTTCTTTTCCATAGCTCAAAGCAATGTTTCTGCATTCTTTCCTAACCTGATTATTTTCATTCAAATATTGAATCATTTTGTGAATTTTCTCTATAACGACATTTAAATCCACCGCTTTCGGAGACAGCTTTTTTATGATTTGTCCAATTACTTTCCCTTGCGTTCTGCGTGCTCTTTCTATGACTTCATAACTTCCACCAGTATCATAGGTGACAACCGGTGTTCCACAGGCTAGTGCTTCTAAATTTGTCGTTGGAAAATTATCCTCATATGTCGGATTGAAAAACACATCTGCAATTGAATAGAATGCTACCAGCTCATCAATGTTACTCGTTCGGCAAACCCCCGTCAGCTCTTTTGGCAGCTTCTTGATTTGTTTCGTGTTTACACCAATCACAATAAAGTGGATGTTCTGATATTCTTTGGCTAGTTGAATAAAATCCGCAAGTCCTTTACGTTCCGTCCACTCAGAAGCAACACCAATTACGATTGGTTTTCCATCCGGTGAGTATTTTTTCCGTAGTTCTTCATTATACTGAGGTCGAAAAATATCTGTATCTATTCCGTTATAAATCACTCTTGTTGGGTACTCACACAGATAAGACTTTTGAACAATTTCTTTCAACCAAAAACACGGGGTCACAATGTACGCATTCAGTCCAGAAAAAAGAGACTTTTTCTTTTTCCAGTTCCATGCGGAAGAATCCATGACATTTGAAGCCGGATATGTATTTTTCTGCTCACAATGACTACAACCGTACATCCATTTATCACATTCCACCATATCGAAATACGCACAGTGTCCTGTCATCGGCCAGCAATCATGGAGTGTCCAAACCACTTTGATTTTTTTCTTTTTTATATAATTAAATAGCATCTCAATATTGAGATAGTATCCATGAATATTATGTAAGTGAATAATATCAGGCCTAATTTCATCAAGCTTAGAAATAAGTTCTCGTGTCGCATTCCAGGATGCAAAACCTGTTTTATCCGTTATGCGTGTATAAACACCGTGAAATTTCACTCCGAAATCATCTTTCATGCTAATTTCATGTTCATTTTGGGAATCACGACCTCTTCCCCATGCAACATAAGATTCATCCCCATCTCGTACTAGCAATTGATGGATTCCCATCATAATCGCTCCAGTTGCCTTATAGGGAAACGTATTAATTTGAATAATTCTCATACAAGGCTCCTTTACAGCTTCAAAATTTCTTCTGCGTACTTTCTCACTGACACATTTCTGGTCAGATTTTTCTCAAGATTTTTCCTGCTTCTAGTTCCCATTGCCTTCAGTTCTTCACTTCCGGCATTCTCAATAAACCAGTGGATGTTTTCCTCGACCTTGTCGTACTCACCCGGTTCACAGCACAGGCCACCGTTTGTATCTTCAATTAAGCATCGGACCTCTGAACCTGACTCCAAGACTCCTAAAATGGGCTTTGACGCGGCCATTATTCCGTATGCCTTCGACGGGCAACTCACACCTTTAATGCCTTTTGCGTTCACACACCAGTGAACGTCACCGGCGTTCAAACTATAGATTAGGTCAGCCTTGTCCTGATATGGGATAAAGACCACATTCTCCATGTGATACTCATCCACATAGTCTTCCAGTGTCTTCAGCACAGAACCAGCACCGACAAAGGCAAATACGACCTCTCGACCATCTGCAGTCTTCGTGCCCGCTTTAAACTTCTCAACCACTCTGATGAGATTTTCAAGGTCATAGTACAGACCGATATTGCCAGAATACATGATGACGAACTTGTCATCCAGACCGTATTTCTTCTTGAAGGCGGCTACTCTTTCGTTACCGGCTTCCAACGGATAGATTTCATTCTCATCGATCCAGTTGTTGATCATAACAGTCTTTGGAACTTTCTTACCCTTGAACCGTCCTTCCACTGTCTCGACCAGATCTCGTCCAACTGTGATGATCAGGTCAGACCGCTTGCAGCTAAACTTATCGAACCACATCATGGCATCGGTAATCAACTTGCTTTTGGTGTAGCCAACAGCCAACACCTGTTCCGGGTTGAAGTCCTGAATGTTGTAGATGTACTTAGCGTGTTTTACCCACTTGCCCCAGACACCCAGCAAGCCACCGAGGATAGGCGGCTGGGAAATGGAGAATACATAGTCCTGCTTTCCGACCTTGAAGGTAGCTCCCATTGCTCCAAAGAAATAGGAAACAATGTTCTTCACACGGCTCTTCTTGTTGGTCTTGCTGAATTCCGGCACCCGGATTCGCAGTACTTTCACGCCGTTAATTTCTTCTTCGTAATATTTCTGTGTCTTATATTTATCTTCAATAGTTCCTAAGTAACTCGGCACCACACAAATCACTGTGATGTTAAACTTATCCAGCATACCCTCCGCCAACTCACGGAGAATCTGCCCCGTTGACGCAGTATCTGGAATATAGTAATGGGCATAAATCAGAAGATTCTTTTTATTTGGCATTTTGCTATATTCCTCTCACTCTTTTTTACATGTATCTCCTATGCGATTTCTTAACCACACTCCTGTAGTAATTGAATCTATTTCAAAACAAGTGTGTTGTTCACACCTGTAATTCTCTCTATGTAACTATCACTGAACAAACTTTCAGTTTTATTGAGTACACTCTCCTCGGACAGTCCACTTTATTACCTCAACTGAAACTTTGAACTATACACCTCAAGGACAACGCACTATCAAAGTGTTGTCCTTGAGAGTCATAACTCGATGTCCTCTATCCCCATTTTTCAAAGTGCTGACTCTTATTGTCATAACCCGCAAGGTCACTCACTTTGTTGAACTTGTACATTTTCACCCTTCCTTTTTATTGCAACATGAACAGTCATTTCCCCTTCACAACTCTTAATTCTTCGGAAAAATGGACATATCATGCCCATCTACCCTCTGCAATAAACTTTTCCGGAAAAATATAATTTTGCCTTTTCAGCACTTTTGCTCTCCACCTCTAATTCTCCGGAAAAATGAAGGTATCATCGTCAACTGTCGCTCTGCAATAAAACAGGCTCGTAGTGGGGTAAATTCGATGATATTTACGCTCCACTCTCGCCCATCAAGCCGCAACTGAAAGTTTGATGTAGACATTGGTAGGGGTCGCAATTACAACAAAATCCGCATCACTATATGCAGCCTTTGCACCCATCGTTGTCCCGAATCGGAGATTTCTTGTTGCTAATCATATCGACCTTTGCCTGCACAATATTAACAGCTACTACCTGATGTTTCTGACTTAGCAGCACTCCCAGCGAAAGGCCCACATATCCCGTGTCGGCTACGGCGATTTTATAGTTTTTCATGGTTATATCTCCTCACAAATCGTTTATTTTATAAAACAGCAAACAAGCCCACGGCGGATCACTCAATGGCAATCCACCGTAGGCTCGATTCGTTCTCCTTATTTTTTGCTTGCTGCTCATTTTGTGGGTCAAAACAGAGCTTCCAAAAGCCTCCTACATATAACCCCCAGGATTTCCCGCTTCTTGCAGTCTTTTCAACAAATAAACTTTTGAAGGACAACTCAAGCCGTCAAAACCATTTAGTTATCGTAGTTTTTCTTGGTTGACCCTATTATATCTCTAGCCCCGGTACCGGCAACCGCAATTTTATAGTCCTTTTTCATAATCCTATATCCTCCTGAAATTCATCTTACTTATATGGAAGGCTCATATTGAGCCGAGCAATCTATATCAAACAGTGTGTTCATCGCGCTGTAGTTATCATTTTTCTCACCGTGATCATCTTCCGCAGTCATATTTCATTCCACTTTTCCGACCACCACTGAATCTTTTGCGTAGACTTGTCATGGGCTACTCACTCATTTCGCTTCAACTGAAACTTTATGGCAGACACCTTCATACCAGCTCACCAACAAAGTGCTGTGTCTTATTGTCATAACTCGCTGTCGCACTTCTCTATTTTTCAAAGTGCTGACCCTTATTGTCATAACCTTCGCACCAGCTTACTTTGTTAAAACTGTACAAGTTCATACTGTTTCTTTGTTGCAACATGAACAATCATCTACCCCTCACTACCTCTAATTCCCCGGAAAAATGCAGTTATCATGTCCGTCTTTTCTCTGCAATAAACTTTTCCAGAAAAATAAATTTTGAACTTTTCAACACTTTCAACCTCCACCTCTAATTCTTCGGAAAAATGAAGGTATCATGTCCGTCCCTTGCTCTGCAATAAAACAGGCTCGTAATAGGGGTATTTCGCATGAGTTTTATACGCCACCGTAGACCATCATACCGCCACTGAAAGTTTGAGGTAGACATTACTCCCCATGCCCCAGCAAACACACCTTAAACGTCTTAAAAATGATCTTCCAATCCACCCAGAAGCTGCGCTCCTTGACATACTTCACATCCAGATCCATCCACTCCTCAAAAGAGAGGTCATTGCGGTGCGGAGCGATCTGCCAATAGCAGCTCAGGCCCGGCGTCACATACAAACGCTGCTTCTCATAATCCCCATACTGCTCCACCTCGCGGGGAAGTGCCGGGCGGGGGCCCACAATACTCATGTCTCCCTTGAGGATATTCCAGAGCTGGGGCAGCTCATCGATGCTGGTCTTGCGGATAAATTTACCCACACGGGTAATGCGGGGGTCGTCCTTGATCTTGAACACAGGACCATCCATCTCGTTCTGATCCAGCAGGTCGTCCAGTTTTGCCTCTGCATTGGGGCACATGGAGCGGAACTTGTAGAACCTGAACGGTTTGCCATCTCGTCCAATGCGCTCCTGCGAAAAAATAGGCCCGGCAGAAGGGTCATCTACCACGATAGCGATAGCTGTTGCCAGCATCACTGGCGACAACACCACCAGCGCCAGTGCTGATAAGACCACATCCTGCGTCCGGCGTCCGACCCAATATAACCGATGTTCCCGCAGATTCTGCTTTCGGTCGATGACGACCGGCTTCTCAATTTCAACCACACTTGCTGACATTCCGCATACCTCACTTACGATTCGATGTTTTGCTCTGCCTCACCGCTCATCTCTGCCCGCTAAAATCGCTCGACTACCGCATAAACGGAGCTTTTCGAGCATGACGACCACCAGAGCTTTTATGGACACATCTGAAGTACCTTTTCTCCGGTATTTTGACCAGAGGCATTTCAGATTCGATGTGTCATTCCATCAACGCTTTTGAAATCGCGATTTCTTTTTTCATCTTTCAGTTTCGCACAACTTCAATAGACTCCTGCACACACTCTGCAAAAGTCAAACCCTTTTACTTTGAGATTTCATTCTGTTTTTATCGTTTTTCTGAGCTTTTTTCTTTCAGAGCCACAACCCCTGCCTATTTTCATATTATGATTTATTCCTCGACCAATTTTATCATAATTTTACCATTACTTCAATAGTTTTCCACTCAAACATCTACTCTTTCTATAGCCGCCGATTTGTCACCCTCTTTGCCTTGTTCTATTTTTGTTCTACAAAGTTGAATCGCTATAAATGATTTTTTGAACAGCTTTTGTCGAACAGCCACCGTCTAAGCTTGCAATAGATCCAGAATTATAAATAAGCGGCAAAAAGCGTTTTTTATCTTTTACGGGCACTCCCAATATTAGAAGCCGCTATGAAACAACAAAGCCGCTTTCTGTGCCTCACAGCACAAAAAGCGGCTTTGTTACGTCCTTATTCAGACTTGTAGAGCATTATTCCGGCAGGTCCTCTTCGTTCTCGAGAGAGTGCCAGACATTCTGGACGTCATCGTTATCCTCGAGAGCATCCAGCAGCTTGCCCATCAGCTTGAGCTGGTCGGGGTCGGTCAGGCGGGTGGTGGTCATGGGG
>OLZB01000482.1_pt1 | contig 23638 bp, 17 predicted proteins | sample 1673421 | NCBI WGS metagenome assembly OLZB01 (sample SAMEA103958111, study PRJEB25191) | human gut metagenome | biome: human-associated habitat [ENVO:00009003]; feature: intestine environment [ENVO:2100002]; material: feces | place: Germany | collected 2013/2015
AACTGAAGCAGGCACTTTACAAGACCAATGTGCAGTAAATCCCCAAAAAAGAAAATAAAATCAAAAAAACAAAGGCGAGATTTCCTTGCTTTTTCTTTTTGAAAAAATTAGCACTAATTGTTGACAAGTGCTAATTAAGTGCGTATAATGATATTAGCACTGGTAAAGAATAAGTGCTAGGAGGTGCATCTAGTATGTTATCCAAACGACAGGAAAATATTCTAAAGATGATAGTCCTTGAATATATTAAACAGGCGAAACCAGTAGGATCCAAAGCGATTTGTAAGTCCTTAAATTGTTCGTCTGCTACTGTTCGTAGTGAAATGGCTTTTCTAGAAGAAGCGGGTTTACTCGAGAAAACTCATACTTCTAGTGGCCGTGTTCCAAGTGAGCAAGGATATCGATACTATGTAGATCATTTAATGGAACCAAAGGAAATGAATGGCGAAGATATGCTAAAATTGCAAATCGCTTTTCAAAATCAAAGTTTAGCATTGTCTGATTCTTTAGAAGCGAGTCTTCGTTTAATTTCAGATATGACAAATTATACGACGATTGTGTTAGGTAAAACGAGTCATGACAATATTTTAAAAGAAATTAGAGCTGTTCCACTAGATGAGAGTAGTATTATCATAATTTTGATTACGGATAAAGGACACGTAGAACATAAACAAGAACGATTAGATCATGTATCATTAGAAGAAGTTAAAAAGAGTGTTGGTTTAATTAATGATATTATTGTGGGAACACCAATTGACGAAATATCTTCAAAATTAGAGTTTGAAGTAAAACCAATCATTTCTAGATATGTAAAAGAACATGAAGTTATTTATAACATGTTTTACCGAGTATTTAACGAATTTGCAAAAGAAAGCGTCAATGTCGTTGGAAAAAACAAATTACTAATGCAACCGGAATTTAACGATATCGATAAAATTAAAACACTATTCAATAAATTAGATGAAGAGAACATATTAAAATTAAGTAAAGTTAGCAAAGACGATAAAGATATTAACATTTACATCGGGAAAGAAAATTCATTGGATAGCGACGTAACCGTAATCAGAACAAACTATAAACGAGATGGCGAAGAAGGCTCTATTTCGATTATAGGCCCGAAAAGAATGGAATATGATCGTGTAGTTACCTTGCTAGAGTTTCTAAAGAAAGAAATCGAAAGTAAAGGAGATAAAGATGAATAATAACGAAACGAAAAATAATGAAACAGTAAAAAATACAGAACAAACAAACCAAACAACACAGGATTTTCCAAAAGAAAAGGAACCTGTAAAAGAAGAAACGGTGCAGGAAAATACTCCAGAAAGTCAACCTGCCACGGAAGCAAAAAAGGAAGAAATTCCAGAAAACAAAGATGACGCTGCTTATGAATATTCTAGCTTGGATGTCGACTTGTTACAAAAACGGGTGGCAGAACTAGAAACGAAACTTTTAACAGCCCAAGCAGAGTTAGTAAATTATAGAAAAAGAAAAGATGAAGAAACGTCTAACTTATTAAAATTTGCCAATCAAGATATCATTACGGAAACGATTGGTGTCCTAGACAACTTCGAACGAGCAATGAAGTCAGCAGGTACTAGTGAGAACGCAGAACTACAGAAGTTTTCACAAGGAATCGGGATGATTTACAATCAGATGAAAGACATCTTGAAGAAATACGGAGTAGAAGAAATCGAATGTTTAGATAAACCGTTCGATCACAACACCTGTGAAGCATTGATGATCGGAGAAGTCAAAGATAAACCAAACGATATCGTTTTGGAAGTATTTATGAAAGGCTATACTTTGAAAGGCAGAGTCATTCGTCCTGCTAAAGTCAGAGTAAACCAAGTAAAAACAAAATAAAAAAGGAGATTGATATTATGAGTAAAATTATTGGTATAGATTTAGGTACAACAAACAGTTGCGTAGCTGTTCTAGAAGGTGGCGAAGCAAAAGTTATTACAAATCCAGAAGGAGAACGTACAACTCCATCTGTAGTTGCATTTAAAAATGGCGAAAGAATCGTCGGTGCTGCTGCAAAGCGTCAAGCATTAACGAATCCAAATACAGTTTCTTCTATCAAGAGATTGATGGGAACTGCTAAGAAAGTAGAAGCAGAAGGAAAGAAATATTCACCAGAAGAAATCTCTGCTATGATCTTATCTTATTTGAAAGATTATGCCGAAAGTTATTTAGGTGAAACAGTAAGCAAAGCCGTTATCACAGTTCCAGCATACTTCAACGACGCACAACGTCAAGCAACAAAAAACGCTGGTAAAATTGCTGGTTTGGAAGTAGAAAGAATTATCAACGAACCAACTGCTGCTGCTCTTGCATACGGACTTGATAAACAAGATAAGAATCAAACCATTTTGGTATACGACCTTGGTGGTGGAACGTTCGATGTTTCTATCCTAGAACTAGGTGACGGTGTATTCGAAGTAAAATCTACATCAGGTAATACACACTTAGGTGGCGATGATTTCGATAATTGTATTATGGATTATCTAGTAAAAGAATTTAAAAAAGAAAATGGAGTCGACTTATCTAAAGATAAGCTTGCTATGCAACGTCTAAAGGAAATTAGTGAAAAAGCAAAGAAAGATTTGTCTGGTATGACATCAACACAAATCAGTGCTCCATTCATTTCTCAGAGCAAAGATGGTCAACCATTACATTTGGATATGACTCTAACACGTGCTAAATTTGAAGATTTAATTGAAGACTTAGTAGAAAGTACATTGGATCCAGTTCACAAAGCATTAAAAGATGCTGGACTTAAGAAAGATGATATCGATAAAGTTATCATGGTTGGTGGATCTACTCGTATCCCAATGGTTTATGACCTTGTTAAGAAAGAATTAGGTAAAGATCCATCTAGAGAAGTTAATCCTGATGAAGCAGTTGCTATGGGTGCTGCAATTCAAGGTGGTGTCTTAACTGGTGAAGTAAACGACATCGTATTGTTAGATGTTACACCATTGTCACTTGGACTTGAAACACTTGGTGGCGTTATGACAGTATTAATTCCAAGAAATACGACAGTTCCAACACAAAAGAAACAAGTATTCTCAACGGCTGCTGATAATCAGCCTGCTGTAGACATTCACGTTCTACAAGGAGAACGTCCAATGGCTGCAGATAATAAGACACTTGGTAACTTCCAATTGACAGGAATTCCTGCTGCTCCACGTGGTGTACCACAAATCGAAGTTACATTCGATATCGATGCAAACAGTATCGTTCACGTAACCGCAAAAGATTTAGGTACGAATAAAGAACAATCTATTACGATTACATCTTCTACAAACCTTTCTGATGAAGAAGTAGACCGTATGGTAAAAGAAGCAGAAGCAAATAAAGAGGAAGATAAGAAGAGAAAAGAAGAAGCAGACTTGAAAAACGATGCAGAAAGTCTAGTTAACCAAACAGAAAAGAGTTTGAAGGATTTAGGTGATAAAGTTTCTGATAAAGAAAAAGAAGAAGCAGAAGATCTAGTCAAAGAATTAAAAGAAGCACTAGAAAAAGATGACATCGATGAGATTAAAGAAAAGAAAGATAAACTTCAAGAAAAAGCAATGGCACTTGCTACAAAAGTTTATGAAAACGTTCAAAAAGAACGTAGTAACGATGATAACAACAGCGATTCATCAAGCGATAACGATGGCAAAGAACATGTAACCGATGCTGAATTTGAAGAAAAATAAAAGATTGAAAACGATACGGTAGAAGTTCTAGCAATAGGACTTCTAACTTTGTATCGGGAATAAAATATAAGGAGAAACTATGGATCATATCAAAGAGAGAAGAGAAGTACCAAAAGAGTTTCAATGGAATTTGGAACGCATTTTTAAAACGGATGAAGAATTTCAAAAAGAAATCGAAGCAGTTCGAAAACAAATTGATGAATTTGCTAAATTAGAAGGTCATACGACAGAAAGTGCAAAAACTTTCTATCGTTCTATTACAGCAGGAAACGAGATTGAAAGACGTTTGAATAAATTGTATACGTACGCATCTATGAAGAGTGATGAAGATGTTGCCAATACTGAAAATCAAGCCAAGAAAGAGCAAGTTGTCAATTTGTATAACTACGCAAGTAGTAAGATGTATTTCCAAACACCAGAGTTGTTAAATACAGAAAAAGAAGTAATCGAATCGTTCTATCAAGCAGAACCGAAATTGTTAGAACACAAGACGAACATCGAGGAAGTGTATCGATATAAACCACATACGCTTCCTAAGGAAGAAGAAAAACTTCTATCCAATCTAAGCAGCGCGTTTGGAAACGATGAAACAACATACGGTTATTTGACCGATTCCGACTTAGATTTTGGCACCATTCACGATGAAAATGGAGTAGAAGTGCCATTGACAGACACAAACTTCAGTATTTACATCAAATCGCCAAAAAGAGAAGTTCGGAAAGAAGCATTTGAACGTCTTTATGAAGTATACAAACAGTTTCAAAACACGATTACTGCTACATTTAACGGTGCAATCAAACAAAATGTAGCAATGGCTCATATTAAACATTATAAAACATCATTTGAAGCAGCTTTGTTTGGAGACGAATTAGATTCGAAAGTTTACGATACTTTGGTATCTTCCGTAAGAAATCATTTAGATGTATTGCATGATTATTATCGCTTAAGAAAAGAAGTATTGAATTTAAAAGAATTGCATCTTTATGATGTCTATACAAATTTAGTGCCAGACACCGATACGAAATATCCATTCGAAACGGCATCTCGTTTGGTACTAGATGCTCTAAAGCCATTAGGAGATGCGTACATCAACGATTTAAAGCAAGCGTTTACAGAAAGTTGGATTGATATTTATCCAAATAAAAATAAACGTGGTGGAGCATACTCTTCTGGCTCTTATGACACGATGCCTTACGTTTTGCTAAACTATCAAGATAAGTTAGATGACGTATCTACTTTAGCACACGAATTAGGCCATTCGATGCATAGTTTCTATACGAGAAAAAATCAACCATATCAATATGGCGACTACCCAATTTTTGTAGCAGAAGTTGCTAGCACGGTAAATGAACTGTTACTTGCCAAACATATGCTGAAAGTAAGTACCAACAAGAATGAGCGACTTGCCATTTTAAATCAATTGTTAGAGTTGTTCAAAGGTACGATTTATCGTCAGGTCATGTTTGCAGAATTTGAAAAGTATGCCTACGATTTGGTGGAACAAGATGAAGTCATTACACCAGATAAGTTATGTAAGAAATATTATGAGTTGAATCAGGATTACTTCGGTAGCGATGTTGTAGTAGACAAAGAGATTGCATACGAATGGGAAAAAGTTCCGCATTTCTATTATCATTTCTACGTCTACAAGTATGCGACAGGTATTTCTGCTGCGTGCCACATCGTCGAAGGAATATTAAGTGGCGATGAAGCAAAACGGGATGCCTATTTAAAAATGCTTGCCAATGGCTGCCGTGAAAATCCATTAAACACATTAAAAATTGCTGGTGTCGACATGACTGATAATGAAGTTTACGAAAGTGCTATCCGCATGTTTGCCGATACAATAGAGGAGTTTCGTAACGAATTAAAATCATAGAGAAGTAAGGTGACAAATTATGAATAATAAAGATTATTATGCCACGTTAGGAGTATCGAAAGATGCTTCTGCAGATGAGATTAAAAGTGCCTACCGAAAGTTAGCAAAAAAATATCACCCAGATATTTCCAAAGAACCAGATGCTGAAGCAAAGTTTAAAGAAGTTCAAGAAGCATATTCCATTTTAGGAGATGAAACCAAACGTCGCCAATACGATCAATTTGGTTCTGCAGCATTCCAAGGTGGTGGTGCTGGTCCATCTTCTTATGGTGGTTACTCATCTGGTTTTAGTGGTTTTGATGACGTCGATTTAGGCGATATCTTCGGCAGCATGTTCGGTGGTGGCTTCGGTTTCGGTGGCGGAAGAACTAGCAATCGTGCCCAAAAAGGAAACGATACACTAGTCAAGATGAAACTTTCTTTTGAAGAAGCTGTATACGGAACAGAGAAAGATTTAAAAGTCGATGTCACAGAAGAATGTGAAGACTGCGATGGCAAAGGGGGGACGGGCGAACAAACCTGTTCTAGATGCCATGGCAGCGGTACGATTACGACCGAACAACATACGATTTTAGGTTCGTTCTTATCGAAATCAACCTGCCCGGAATGTAACGGTAAAGGAAAAACATATGCTAAGACTTGTAGTACTTGTCGTGGCACAGGAAGAATTAAAAAGACGAAGACATTATCCGTTACCATTCCAAAAGGAGTCGATACCGGAAATCGCTTAAGACTTCCTGGCAAAGGCTCTGCAGGTATCAACGGTGGTCCAAACGGCGACCTATATATCGAATTTACCGTAGGAGAACACGAGTTATTTGAACGAGATGGCGACGATATTTATCTAGATATTCCAATCACGATTCCAGAAGCCATCTTAGGATGTAAGAAAGTAATCCCAACTCTTTATGGAAACGTGAAAGTGACAATCCCAGCCGGAAGCTCTACTGGCGATAAACAGAGAATTCGCGGTAAAGGAATCGATAACCAAGGAGCACGCCGAAAAGGCGATATGTACATTGTCATAGATGTTCAAATTCCTGAGAAGTTAACCAAAGAACAAAAACGTTTAATTGAACAGTTAAACGACACCGTTCTAACGAGCAGTAAAATCAATAAATTCAATCGTTATGTAGAAGAACACGAGTAATCGTGCTCTTTTTTTGATTTGTTTAGACAAAAGAAGAAAATATTGATACAATAGATACCAAAAGGAAAGATGACTATGAACAAGCAACTAGAAGCGGAGTATCTATCATACTTGCAAGAACACTTAGAAATCACACCCTATCGTGCCGTACAAGGGAATTATTACGAATATGCAATGGGAGATAATATATTATTTCAACCAAGTCCTCGGTATATCAACGATAGCAATGTCTTAACAGAGTATAAACTTTTCTTACAAGAACTTGGCACATTTGATGAAACAGGTCTTGCTCCTGCCATCGATAGTATAGGAAGAAGTGGCTATATCGATCTAGCAGGAAAGTTTTTTACAGAAGATGAATTAAAGAAAGCGGAGCAAAGTCAAACCTATATTCGTTTTGCCTCGGGAGCAAGAGCATCCATTGGCGATAAACCATTGCTGTTTTTAACCAATTTCGAAAAAGAGATGAGTAAAGCTTGTCAAACAATTGTGCAAGAAGACTTACTTGGCGAAGATGAATTTGATTTATCTGGAAACCCAGAAAACAACGTTCCTGAGCATACCCATCTATTGCCAAATCCAAAAACTGGCAAAAGATATTTAGTAACGAAATACGGAAGTATCGTTTATGAGAGTAAAAACGAATTTGCAATTCGTGGAGATATGATTTTTGAAAAACCAAACGATGTTGCAGAAACAGATTCTCGTTGTTCTGAATTTTTATATCGACGATTAGATGGACGGTGCTATTTTTCCCATCCCGTAAAAAAATATTTAGGTGGACGTAGTAAAATGTGGTACGAACCATTTCAAAGTATTTGGAAAGACCAATATAACAAAATTTACTGTTCGACTACTTGTGATGGCTTCAATATAGTAATTCATAACTTTTCAAAAGATAAAATTCAAGATTTATTTAAAAATCATCAGAATTTCGGGAATCAGTATTTGCTTTATCTAGAGAAAGGAATGGTAAATAAACCAATTCAATTACATCCAAGAGAGGAACAAAATAATAAAGAAGAATTTGGGAAAGAATATGTATCCAAAGATGGCACTTTATATTCCCATCAAATCAAGACTGGAGATTGGAATTTTAAAGTAACTGTAGCAAAGCCTTTAGATAAACCCATTCCTTGGACATCGCAATACTTATACGGAAGTAGTAACACAAAAGTTGCAGTGTATGCAAAAAGGCATAAATTATACATAAGACTGCAAGAAGGAATGTATCATCAAAATGATTCCAAAAGAATGATTACAAGAGATTTAGGACAAGCCAACCGATTGGTCATCGTTAACGACGGAAAAGGAAAAAATGGATTACCAATCTATATAACGGATACACACTCCACCTTTTTCATCAATGGTACCTGGGTAGATGTGGCAAACGAATTATTTGGTATTCATTCGTTTGATATGCCAAACGAAGCATTTCTCTCTTGTTTTCCTTCTCCATATGTTCATGTCATGAGTTTTACGGAGTTTTTAAAATACCGTAAGACAGAAGAGTATCACACAAAACAAAAGCAAAGAATGCTAGAACAAGAAACACAAGAGTTATTAACAGCTGCAGAGGAAGAAAGCTCTAAGCAAGATCATTCTTCGGTTCCAACCGAGATGCAAATAGAAAGCAAAACGGATGACGAATTGAAAATCATGCTCGCTAAAAAAATTGAAGAGTTGGAAAGCATTTTAAATCAAATGAGTACCTTAGAACAAGAATTAAAAAGAAGAAATACAGCAGCACCAAAAAAGATAACCATTAGTGATGACAAACTCTTTATTCCCGTAGGAGATCACTTAGAAATTTTGCCTTGGTTTTTAGAACATAATTTATTACCAATTATTAATTTGAGCGGTGCTTCTTTTAACAATGTCAAAGTATCAGGAATCGACTTTTCGGGAACAAATGCAAATATGAATCCACAAACAGTGTATCAGAAAGATATGAGCCACGGTATCTATGACGGATTAAACTTCACGATGAAAAGCTTTGAAGGAGTAAACATTGACGGAGCATCATTTGAAGGATGCATCATGGATTTTGTGAAAGATGACCCATTGAAACATGTTTCACAAGGAGGTCCGCCACATTCGATTTTGAAAAAGAAAGGAAAATAAAAATGGTGAAAACATTAGAAGAACAATACATAGATTATTTACATTCCGTCTTGGATATTCAAAGATGGCGTTGTACAGAAGTGAATCACTATAACTATCAATATGGCGATATCAGAAGCTTTTTTCGGACGGATTTAAAGTTGAAATCACTATCCGCATTTGATGGGAATGGGTTAGCAGAAGCAGTCGATGTTAGAGGTAGAAAAGGATATATTGATTTAACTGGTAAATTTTTTACAGAAGAAGAGTTAAAGGAAGCTGAACAAAGTCAAAATTATATTCGCTTCGCATCTGGTGCCAAATCTTCTCAAAATGGGGAACCATTACTATATTTAACCAACTTTGAAACCGAAATGGATAAAGCTTGTACACAGTATCAAGATTCGAATCTAATTGGGGAAGATGAATTTGATTTATCGGGAAATCCCGAAAACGATGTCCCACCGAACACCCATTTATTGCCTAGTCCTAAGACAGGGAAATGGTATGTTGTCACAAAATACGGAAGTATTTTTCTAGAAAGTAGTCAAGAAATTGGTACTCGTGGTGGAATCTTTCTCTTGCGACCAAACAAACAGAACCCAGCTTTTAGAATCTGCGATATGACTGGACAGCAAAAGGTAAGCAGTTACAATGATGGTGATGTGACGTATTTAGGTGGTTACAGTAAGAACTGGGATCAACCGTTTCGCAGTCTATTTCGGTATAATGCATCGGATTCCTACTGTGTTTATTCGTATTATGATACTGCTCTTGCACTGACACCAAGCGAGATACAAGATGAAGAAAAAGTGAAAGAAGCGTTAAAACCAACTAAAATAAATCGATTCTTCTTTTCTAAGTATTATTGGGATGCCAACAAAAGTATTACGGATACTGTGAAAGTGAATAATTATCAAACAGAATATTTATACGTATCGGAATCAGGCGAAACAAGAAGGCCTGAGAGAGGTCCTACCTATCATTTTCAGAGCTTAAAAAACATCAATCCAACATGGCGTGTAAAAGACCTGTTTTTTAGACGAGAACCAAGAATAGAATTTTATTCTTCGATGCGACACTTTTGTTTTTATAAAAGCGGTGTTGTAGATAAGTTTCGTCTACCAGATGATACGAAAAATGTATCGATTTCTTTAGAAGACGAATCAGCCGTGCCATTCTTAATAACAGATACAGATTCTTATTATAATTTGAATGGCCAATTATTCGTTTTAAACAATGACCTTTTAGGTGTCGATTCTGAAAAGAACCCAGAAGAAGAAATTGTTTTAATGATTAAAAAAGACAAGAACCTGGATATTATTCCATTTTCTAAATTTACTGGCTATGAAAGTAACGAACCAGAAGAAGAGGAGTTACCACTACTAGAACAAATTCAGAAACAAACAGATGATGAGTTAAAACTATCTCTAGCAGAAAAATTAGCGGAACTAGAGAGACTTTTAGGAGAAATAAGAATATACCGTGAGACATTAGCGAGTAGAAACATCAAGTCTCCGAAACGCACGACAGTAAGTGATAATCAATTATTTATTCAAGTAGGAGATCATTTAGAGATTCTACCTTGGTATCTTGAAAATGAATTGTTGCCAGTTATCAATTTAAGTAGTAATTCATTTGATAATGTCAAAGTATCAGGAATCGATTTTACCGGTACCAATGCCAACATTGATCCCCAAACGGTATATAACAAAGATATGAGTCATGGTATTTATGATGGCTTAAATTTCACAATGAAAAACTTTGACGGAGTAAATACCGACGGTGCATCATTCGAAGGATGTGTCATGGACTTTGCTAAAAATGCTCCGCAAACGAGGAAGAAAAGTGATAATTCATTTCAAAAAAAGATTTGACGTTGACAATACGTCATTTTTTTGATACACTGAATGCAAATTTAGAAGAAAGGAGTGGAGATTATGAAAATTTGGAGAAACAATCAACATATAAGCAGTAGCAGTGGAACAAGGATAATTTCCACGTCTTTTTGGTATCGATAAGAGAAAAAGAGAAAAGCTACTGTTACAGTAGTTTTTTTCATGAAGGAAAGGAAGTGATAAAATGAAAAAACTAAAACATTTTAAAATATTTTGGGATTACATCAAAGAAGATAAATTCAAACTATTCTTATACATTTTACTAGTTGCACTTTCTTATTTGCCAGCCCTGATTGCCGTTTATTTATGGGGTGTAGCAGTAGAATCGTTGACATCTCAAAACTTTAGTAACTTTGTACTATATCTTGCTTTATATGAAGGAATTTACATCGTTTTGTATACGTTTTTACAAATTCCGAGAGATTATTTATACACATACTTTGAAATTAAGTTTACCAAAAACGTAAGTAAAGACCTGTATCGAAAGATGGATAAGTTACCGGCGATTGCTTTCGAAGATATCGGTGTTGGAGAATGGATAAACCGTTTATATACGGATCCGGATCGGGTAATGGAATTACTTTCTAAGATGGTTCGTCTTATCTGTCGTGCGGTTGTCGTCTTAGTAGTAATTGTAATTGCAATTAGAGTATCTTGGATTTTATTTGCAGAAATCATGTTGTTAGCATTCTTTATGGGATTCATTTCTACGAAATTCTTTCCAAGAATCAAAAAGAGTCAAGAAGCAATCAAAAAAGAAAGCGATGCTTACGTTAAAGTTGCAACAGAAAATATGACTGGAATCCGAGAAATTAAATCATTAGGTATCGCCAAAACAATTGAAAAGAACATTTCTAATGTAATTGATCGCCTATTTGGAAATACCGAACGTGTTCGAAAATACGAAAGATGGTACTACGCATTTAACAACCTTGCATACTTTTCTATCCAGTTTTTGATATTGTACACGACTGGTAAGTTGTTCTTTGATGGCGCAATTTCTCTAAGTATCTTCTTAATGATTGAGTCCTATATTTGGCGAATCGACGAAGTAGTAGAAAGTATCAGTGACTTTGGTGTCAGTTTCAATAAAGTAACGGTTTCTCTAAAAAGAATTGGTGAGATTTTAAACAACGATTTATATCAAGATGAGAAATTCGGTAATGTTACTTTGACGAATCCAAAAGGTATCATCGAATTTAAAGATGTTAAATTTAAATATACTGAAAAAGAACAGTATACGTTAAAGGGATTAAATATGACCGTTGAGCCCAATAAAAAGATTGCTGTCGTTGGTCGTAGTGGAAATGGAAAAAGTACGATATTCAATCTATTACTACGTTATTTTGATACTACGGAAGGAACTGTCACAATCGATGGTATCAATATACAAGATTTAACGGAATCCTCTCTTCGTAACAACATATCGATTATTAGACAGAGCCCATTCTTATTCAATCTGACAATTTTAGAAAATTTTCGTTTAGTAAAAGAAGATGTCACACTAGAAGAAATACGAAATGTCTGCAAAAGAGCATACATCGATGATTATATCATGAGCCTTCCGAATCAGTATGACACAGTAATTGGCGAAGGTGGAATCAATCTATCTGGTGGACAAAAACAACGGATTGCCATTGCCAGAACATTACTATTAAACACCAAAATTATTTTATTTGACGAAGCAACATCCGCCTTAGATAATGAGTCCCAAGAATACATCAAAAAGACGATTGATGACTTAGTGAAAGATCATACGATTGTCATTGTTGCACATCGTTTATCAACAATTGTCGATGCTGACACCATTCACGTAATAGAGAAGGGAAAACTAGTGGGAAGCGGTACTCACAAACAATTGTTAAAAAATTGCAAACCATATCAAAACTTATATACAGCTGAATCAGAGGCATCCAAATAGACAAATTCTATCATTTTCATTGATTAAATACGTGCGTTATAGTATAATAGCACCAATTAAAAAGGGTGTGATGGTATGAATATTATTTCAATATCAACAAAAGAGTTTGCTGAACTGATGCCACTTACTTTATCGAAAGACGTCATAAACGCAGAATCTACTATATATGACTTCCCATATCGTAAAGAACGTAAAGTTTTCAAAAAAATCCACAATTTATCTGGCCCAGTTTTAACAACCAAATTAGATACAATTGAGATGTTGGATACATACCGAGAGTATTTACCAGAAAGTTTTTGTATCCCAGACAATCTAGTTGCGATTGATCAAACTATTTCAGGATTTACCGTTCCATTTGTGGAAGGGGAGAACTTAGCATCCGTTTTAGCAGACCCAAATGTTAGTATAAAAAAGCAAATTAATTATTTAAAACAAATTGGCGAAATTTTAGACCAATTGAAACAGATGCGGAAACCAACTCCTGTCAATGGCTTATATTTAAACGATCTACATGAATCCAATTTTATTGTAGATTCCAAAAGTGAAACCGTTCGCGTAGTAGATTTAGATAGTTGTAAAATCGGCAGTAATCTACCAATGTCTTCAAGATATTTAGTTCCGACGGCATTGGTAGCAGATGCACAAGGAAAATATAAAAGCAATACGAATCCAGGTGCATCTGGATATATCGTTGCGGATGAAAATTCAGATTTATATTGTTATAATATCATGATTTTAAATTATCTATACGGTTCCAGTGTAAATAATATGGGTCTTATAGACTTCTATGACTATTTAACCTATCTCAGCGAAATTGGAATGGAACCGGATTTAATTAATAGTTTTCGAATGTTACTACATTCATGTGATAATAGAAATCCTGTCCCAGAATTAGACAGCATCACCAAAGAACAATTCTTATTAGCGAAGAAAAAGGTATACAGACAGGCAAGATAAAAACGAGTTAAGATGACTCGTTTTTCTTTTTGATTTCAGCAATCTTTTGATCAATTTCAGCTAGAGCTCGTTCATACTTAGATTCGCTCTTCGGAATGTAGTACTTCTTTTTCTTTAAATTATCTGGTAAGTACTGTTGATAGACGTAACTTCCTTTATAGTCATGAGGATACTTATATTCTGGTGTTCCACCACTTCGTAAATAGACGGGAATAGGGCCAGCTCTTCCTGTTTCTACATCGGCAATGGCATTGTCAAGTGCAACATGGGCAGTATTGGATTTCGGTGACAATGCCATTTCGATTACAATCTCGGCAAGTGGAATTCTAGCTTCTGGAAATCCTACTAAAGTTGCTGCATGAATCGCAGCCATAACTTTGGGACCGATAGAGGGATTGGCAAGACCGATATCTTCATAAGCAATGACGGAAAGTCGTCTTGCGATGCTTTCTAAGTCACCAGCAACCACAAGACGCGCTAAATAGTGTAGCGATGCATCGACGTCACTGCCACGAATCGACTTTTGTAGGGCACTCAAAACATCGTAATAACCGTCGCCATCTTTATCCATGAAGAACGAGCCTTTATTGCTAATTCCTCCCACGACATCCATCGTTACTTTTTTGTCTTTCGTAGAGTAGAAAGCAACTTCTAGTAAGTTATAAGCAAAACGAAGATCGTTTCCAGAGATGCTTGCAATATAGTTTAGCACATCGTCTTCAATTTGAATTCCTTCTAAATCCGGATGCTTTATCGCTCGTTTCAACCCTTCTAAAATATCTTCTTTCGTGAGTTCATGTAGTTCGAACAATTGACAACGACTACGAATTGCCGGATTGATTGCATGATAGGGATTGCTTGTCGTCATACCGATTAATGTAATTAAACCACTTTCCAGTTGAGGAAGTAAAAGATCTTGTTTATCTTTGTTCATACGATGAATTTCATCCATGACTAAAACGATTCCATCGTATACTTTCGCTTCTTCTACGACGACGTTGAAGTCTTGCTTATTAGAAGTAGTAGCATTCAAAAAGCGATAACGAACACCCAAATCTTTTACAATTGCCATTGCAATCGATGTTTTCCCGATTCCTGGTCTACCATATAAAATCATCGAAAACAGTTTTTTATTTTCGACTAAGTTTCGTAAAACTTTTCCTTTTCCCAATAAGTGTTTTTGACCGATTACTTCATCGATTGAATTCGGAGCTAATTTTAATGCTAGCGGTTTTTCCATTCGTGCCACCTCTAATCCGTTTTGTCTTACAATATTTTATCATACATTCGTTTTAATTACCATAAAAAACGAATTCATAGCTTTCGTTACTACAGAGAGAGGAACTCTATCGCAAAATAAAAAAATATGCTATAATAGTATCCGTTAGGGATGAAATATGAAAGATAATGAAATCAGTAAATTAATTGGATTGTATATCGATAGTGTAAAATATGAAGAACGTTTAAGTGATAAGACAGGAGAGTCTTACAGTTACAGTTTAAATGCCTATCAAGAGTATTTGCAAAAAAGAAACATAAATAAAGTCAAGCAAATCAAAAAAGAAGACATTGAAGACTACTTAAAAATATTAGCACACGACAAACACGAAAAAACCACTAGTATTGCCCACGAATTGACAGCAATCAAAAACTTTCATAAGTTTCTAGTGAAAACGGAAGTGTTAGAGAAAGACGTCTCACTCTTAATTGAACGACCAAAGTTAACCAAACATTTACCAGATACATTGAGTATTGAGGAAGTAGATAAACTGTTAGACATTCGTTTGCAAACGGTATACGATTATCGCAATAAAGCGATGTTAGAGTTACTTTATGGAACAGGAATGCGTGTCAGTGAACTTTGCTCTCTAACATTACACGATATCGATTTAGAAAATTGTGTTGTAAGATGTATTGGAAAAGGAAACAAAGAACGAATGATTCCCATCGGAGAATATGCTCTAGAAGCCCTAAAAAACTACCTAAATTGGCGTAGTAGCATGTGCAAAGGATTCCAGACCGATGCCTTATTTTTAAATAATCACGGTCGTCCTATTACACGCGTCGGATTCTTTAAAAACTTGAAAGCAATTCTAGAAAAACAGGGAATTCAAAAGAACGTTTCCCCACATACCTTAAGACACTCTTTTGCCACACATTTGCTAGAGCGAGGAGCAGACTTAAGAAGCATTCAAGAGTTATTAGGGCACTCTGATTTATCGACCACAAGAATTTACACGCATATTTCAAATGAGAAAGTAAAAAAAGATTACGAAGAATATCATCCCTTTAATCAGGAGTAGGAGGTTTTGTGATGGATTCACATATTAAAAATTTAAATTTAAATTTAGAAATGATCAAATGGGTTCAACAAGAGAAGAACAGTGCAACTGATCAATGGTTACAAGAAGGCGATTTTACCCGTAAAAAAGAACAAGAATTAGCCCAATTTCATAGTCTAAAATTAAAATCAACCCAACTAAAAGGCCGTATCAAATGGATTGTTCCATTAACAATTGGCGGAACGATTGCACTTACATTCGTTTCTCCATACTTAACACCTATCAGTTTGGCATTGGGTATCGGTGCAACATCTTATCATCTAATCAAATCAAAAGAATATCAAAAAAAGTATAATGCAACTGATTTTACGAGAATTCATTTAGAACGAGAAGTCTTAGATGATAAAGAAAAATTAAAACAAATGGAACAATATCGCAATCAACTAGATGAGGAAAGAAAGAGATTAAATCGAGAGCAACTGGAGCAACTTCAAAAAACAGAAGAAGAAAAAACGGGCATTCGCCACAGATTAGATAGTTATGTATTAATCAAACCAAAGGATGACGTTCAATATCCATTAACTGAAGAAGAACAAAAAGAATTAGATAACTACAAGGCAAAAGTTCTTCAATTAAAACAACAATAATTATAGGATGCAATAGACAAAGAGAATAATAGGAGTGTGTATTATAATGAAATACAAACGAATCTTTTTAATGATTTTAGATTCACTAGGAGTAGGGGAAGCAGTCGATGCTAGTAACTATGGAGACACTGGTGCTAATACGTTGAGTCACATTAACGAAAAGTGCCCATTATTTGTTCCAAATCTACAGAAACTAGGATTTTTAGATACTTTAACACTAAGAGAACATAAAGATGTCGAAGGGTATTATACGTTTGCAAGACCAACAAATACTGGAAAAGATAGCTTGTCTGGTCATTATGAATTGATGGGAATTAAAAATAATATTCCGTTTAAAACGTTTGCAGAAACAGGATTCCCTAGAGAGTTAATCGATGAAATCGAACGCGTAACCGGTCGTAAAATCATCGGTAACAAAGTGAGCGATGCTGCTACAATCGTTAGCGAACTAGGAGAACGACAAATGGAACAAGGCTCTCTCATTCTTTTTATGACAAACGAATCCAATCTACAAATCGCCGCCCATGAAGATGTCGTACCAATGCAAAAATTATATACATACTGTGAAAAGATTAGAAAACTGACAATGAAAGAAGAATGGCGTGTCGGTCGTGTGATTGCCAGACCATTTACAGGAAAACCAGGCAAGTTTCGTCTAACAAACGAACGCAAAGACTATGCCATTAAACCTCCTCGCAAAACCATTTTAGATTTCTTAAAAGAACATAATTACAATGTGATTTCAATTGGTAAAATCAACGATATCTTTGACGGTGAAGGAATCACAAAAGTAATTAAAGCAACATCGAATATGGAAGCAATCAATAAACTAACCGACATCATGGAAAAAGATTTTAAAGGTCTATGTGTCATCAATCTAGATGAATTTGACCAACAAGGACATGCTAGAAATACGGAAAGTTATGCAAATTTAATCGAACAATTAGACGTTGAAATTCCAATGATTATCAATAAATTAAATAACGACGACTTACTGATTATTACAGCAGACCACGGTAACGATCCAACGTTCAAAGGAAATTCTCATACGAGAGAAAATGTTCCTGTCATGATTTTTGGTAGATCATTTAGAGAACCAAAATGTATGGAACCGTTAGATTCTTTAGCAGATATCGGAGCCACGATTGCAGATAATTTCGAAGTGGAAGAACCGGAAATTGGAATTAGTATTCTAGACGAATTAAAATAAGAAAAGGACGATTTATTCGTCCTTTTTGTTTACTCACACTCGTAATTATCACAAACTGTGTTTTCCTTTGTAGCATTGTCTTCTTCACAAGTATTTACACATATTTGTGATAAGGAACAAGTGTCTCCATCACAATAATGATTGCAAGAAGTAACTTTACAAGCAATCTTTTGATTGTGACGAGTTGCTTTATTTTCTTTTTCCATTGTATCACCCTTATTAGGATAAGAAGAAAAGAGAAAAATATACAAAGTTAAAAAATAAATAATTGCTGCATCCGGAATGAAATAAATTATAAATTGTGATAAATATATTGAAAATATTTTTCAAAAAAACATAGCTGTGCTATAATCAAAATAGAATAGATGATTGGTGAGGTTCGTAATAATACATTTTTAAGAGAGAATTAAAAATTGAAATAGTGAATAATTTTTATTGTATTTGAGGTAACTTGTGGTATTTTGATTTTTCAAGGTACTAAATTCATTTATTCAAAAAAAGAAAGAAGAGAGGTTTTATTATGTATTGTCCAAAATGTGGGACACAAAACAACGAAAACGCAAAATTTTGTTCTAGCTGCGGTTATCTTTTAATGCAAGCTACACAAACAAGTGAGGAACAGGTAAAAACGGTGCCACCGGTAAAAGAGGATACATCAACCGAAGAAAAGAAGAAAACTGTCAATACAGTTCAACCAACAGACAAAAAAAGTACAAACGTTCAATATTTTTTTGTAATGTTGGCAGCATTATTAAAACCAGCTACAGTTTTAAAAGAGGATCTTAACAAATTCAATCAAATCAAGTCATCAGCGATTATGACATTAATAATAACCGCTATAGCAACAATCGTCAAATTGATAACATCTATGATAAGCGCTGTTGTAGTAAAAGAATTTAGTTGGTCAGCAGGAGGATATACAACAAGCATAGCTTGGGATAATTTATCAAAGTTAAATTATGTTGATATTATCGTTAAAAATTTTGTCATTTTTGCTGCAATCATTCTTGCAATTGCAATTGTTTATTATGTAATGGGGCTAATCACAAAAAAAGAATGCAATTTTTCTAGATTATTAGGAATTTCTGCATTGGCAATTGTTCCATTTTTAATTTGCTCCCTAGTATTATCTCCATTGCTATCTGCCATTTGGGCAACTCTTGCAGTGCCTGTTACATTAGTAGGGTTAATTTACACTGTCATTATGGTATATGAGGGAATGAATAGTGAGTTAAAATTGGAATCCAATCAAAAATATTACGTAAACTTAATTTGCTTATCAATTTTGGGAATTGCTGGATATTATCTGTATGCAAATTTAATTACCGAGTCTATCAATGATAGTTTAGAAAATTTTATGGACTTCTTAAAGTAATGAGGTATTATAAATGAACATTACAGAAAAAAAGTCCAAATTTCGTGGCATCAAAATAGGAATTATATTAACAATTGTTGCTATTTTACTAATAATAGCAGTCATATTCTTATCATTCAATCAATCGAGTAAAGAACGTTCTGACAACAATCAGAATATAGTAGAAAAATTAAACACAACGACAGCATTTTTCCTAGAAAATAACGAATCAAAATTAGCATTATTTAATGAAGACGGTGAACAATTAACAGATTTCATTTTCACTGAGTACCGTAATTTTGTAAATCATACAGCAGTAGTATGGCAAGGTGATCAAGTCGGTCTCATCGATGAAAATGGCAAGATGATTTTCGACTTCGGCGAATACGATTACATCTTTCAAAGAGGAGCATTGTATGATGTATCAAACTTTGAAGTAACACCAGCAATCAATCAATTAATTAACAGTAACAATAAAGTCTTATACGATTTAAACGATAGTGAAATAATATATGGAGACTACGATACGATTGCGTTATTGTTAGAGCTTGAAGCAGAAAATAAATATGTCGTTTTAGACTACAATGGCAACGAATTATTGTCATTTCCAAAAGTAGACGGTATAAAAGAAAAACCTTCTTGTTCTGAAGATGAAAATTACTTATCTGTTTTTTACAACAACGTTGAATGGGTATTTAACGTATTAGATGGTACCCTGATGGCTACCTTTGAAACAACTGAACCATATCAACCGGTCAATGTATCGGACGATGGGAACGTTGTTATCTTGTCAAGCCAAAACAACGGCGACAAAGCAATCAAAGATTCCCAGGTATTCGATGTCGATAGTGTTTGTGAGTGGGTTGAAATAAAAAATAATGTTTTGACGTGTAGGAAAAACGGTGGACATTATATACTAGATGAAAATATGAACGTTATATTAGATATGGATTGCAACAAATATATGGATGCAAAAAATTATCTAACAGTGACAGATAACAAGGTTGCTATCTATCAAAACAACAATTTAATAAAAGAACTTTCTTGTAGAAGCGTATCATCCTCAATATCTTCTCCGACATATTATGCTTATCTGGTTCAAACATCAGATTATTTATGTGACGAGGAAATAGAAGATCGTTTGTATGAATTCTATAAAATAAACGGAGAAAAACTTAATGATAAATTTTATAAAAAAGCAGAAGATTTTGATGAACAAGGCGTAGCAATTGTTAGTGAAGATGGTGAGAATTACTACTTAATTGACAAAAATGGAAACCAAATTAGCGATATGTATTCAAAAATATATAAAGATGGTTTGTACTATATTACAGTTAAAGATGGTTTGCGCGGTGCAATTGATCAAACTGGCAAAGAAATTGTACCAAATCAATACAGTTCTGTCGTTTATCGATTTAGTGGTGATAAACATTGTCTTATTGCAGAAACGAATGATTCTAAATATATAGTATATGATGTAAAAAGAAATTTAATTACCGACCCATTGGATGAAGAACCAAGTATCCAGGGTAATTATATACTGGTTAACTCAAATACTAAAATACAATATTACACATTTGATGGAAAATTAATTTATGAAAAAGAAATCTAATAACTACTAGAAAGGAGAAGAAACAATGTATTGCCAAAACTGTGGAAGCAAGATTAATGATAATGATCAATTTTGCTCAAATTGTGGAAACAGAATTGTCTCCGAGAGCAAAACACCGGAGAGTGAACAATCTCCATCCACTTTTTCAGAAAGCATGAAAGAACATAGTCAACAACTGAATAAAAAAATAAAGGAACGCATCGTAAGTTTTTTCAATCGATATAAAAAACAAATTATAATTAGCAGCTGCAGTCTATTTATACTGATTATCGGCCTTGTTTTGTTTAATAATTTGTACGGCTTTGTCAATTTTAGCTGGAATAAGAACTATAAAGATTATCAACTAGAATACGTTTCTCCAACCACAATTAAATTAGGGTTTCATTTAAGTGATCAAACAGATTTAGATGCTATTAAAATCGATACCACCTGTGGAAACACAGAAAGAGATGGTACCGATATTGAGTGGGATTTAAAAGAATCCACTGGTAAATGTGAGATTGTAGTATCTTACAAATTAAGAAAGTTAAAAAAAGAATTTCAAATTATAAACTTTAATTCATCCGAAGAAGAATTATTATTAGAGGAACATATTGATCCGAATTCAGATGAAGATTTAGATTTAGATGGATTAACCAACCGTGAAGAAACAGAGTATCAAACGAATCTTTTATCATCTGATAGCGATTTAGATGGCTTAGACGATTATTACGAAATTAATGTTAGTAAGACCGATCCAAACAAAAAAGACACAGATACGGACGGTCTAAGCGATTACGATGAAATCGAATTGAATTTAGATCCACTGAATAGTGATAGTAAGCAAGACGGAATGAAAGACGGAGAAAGAACACTAACATATACCAAAAATATAGACAACGTAAGCTTAACAATTACTGGTACTGGTAATATAGCAAGCTCTATAATAGAGACACAAGGAAATACTAAAATTAGTGAAAAGAATGGTTTAATAGATAAACTTTACTCCTTATACACAGCAGGAACCATTAATAATGCTACAATCACAATAAACTATACAGATCAAGAATTGAAGCAATATGGGTTAAATGAAGATACATTATCTATATTCTATTATAACGAAAGTACAAGTCAGTATGAAAAAATCGATACTGTACAAGATAAAGAAAAGAATACGTTAACTGCAACACTAAATCATTTTTCGTATTATGTAGTAGGGGATGCAAATGAAGTTCAAGAAACATCTTCAAGTCAAGTACTCTTTATTTTAGATAATTCTTGGAGTATGTATAGCAATGAACAGTATGAAGAAATAACAGGTAAAGAATACTTTGGAGAACCATTAGATGGATTCGACAAAGAAGGTCTACGGTTTCAATTAACGGGAAATTTAATAGATAGGTTAGGCAAAAAAAATTATCAAATTGGTCTTTCAGAATTTCGAAGTGATTACAAAAACGCAGTTGAAATTGGAAATAGTATAGACAACATCAAAGAGACGTTAAATTCAATGAACGGCAATTTTATTACAAGTACAGAAGGAACCAATATCAATAATGCCTTAACGAAAGGAATGCGTGAATTTTCTGATGATAGTGATAATAAATATATTGTAATCTTAACCGATGGACAAGATACAAAATTATCAGAAAGTAGGATTCAAAATATAATTGAAACTGCCACAAAAAATGATATAAAAATTTGCACGGTTGGATTTGGAGATGCATCTTACAATGTGGCACTATCTAACATTGCGAATGGAACAGGTTGTAAATTTTATTCTTCTAGTAATGCTTTAGGATTAACAGAATTATTTGAAAGCATTAGTGCAGAATTAGATGATAACTTAGTCGATTTAAACGGTGATTCTGAAGTGGACGGAATCTTAAGTGCAGATAGTGGTTTCGTCGTAAACCGAGACGGCTTTTCATTTCCAAATTATGGAACGAATTTATCTGGTGGTGGTCATTGCTATGGAATGGCTACTTTTGCAGAATTGTATTATAAAAAGGTATTGCCATTAAAAATGGATACAATTACATTAAAAAATGTTCAATCTTATCCATACGATTTAAACGGAACGTACTTTGAAAACTATTCGAATTTATATGATTACAAATTACAAACAAACTTACTAAAATATACGTTTGGTCACGATTACTTTGGTGAAGAAACGCCTTCCGACTTAAGGACATTATCTGACACCAGATTGTTGTTTAATGAAGTCTATAAAAATGAAATTGAAGCAGGAAACATGTACGATATTATCGAAACAAAAACATCTCTTTCACCAGAACAACAGTTAGCTCATTGGGGAGTTAATTATGAATCTGCGGAAAGTTTACAATTAAATGAAGATAAAATGCAAGAAAGTAGTACAATTTCCAATGATGACTTGCAACTATTTAATGCAATCTATGCAGGCTTTATAAGACAACACGCCACCGTAGAATATTCTTCCGGAATGGATATTATACTTTGGTTACGAAATGCTCTTGGAACCGAAGAAATCAGTTATAATGGTAGAGCTGGATTCATTAATATATTAACAACACGATTAAATAATAAAGAAGCTCCTGTTATTTCATCAAGTTATACAGGAGGATTCCATGCAATAAATGCTATTAGTTTGATACAAAGTACATCAAATCCAAATGAATATTCCATCGGAGTTTATGACAATAACTATCCAGGAGAGAAAAGATATGTAAAAATAGTATGTAACGACACCGTTTGCTTAACAGAGGCAAATGAATATTATTCAAACTCTGGACAACCTATTAGAATTACACCATCTCTAGAATATGATTTAGCATATTATAACCAATAAGAATGTAAAGATTTACGAGAGAATAGAATATGTATAATTGTAAATGATGTGAGACAAAATTTATAAAAAAATAAAAGCAATATGATATAGTTACAATGTAATTATTGAT
>OLZB01000485.1_pt1 | contig 23537 bp, 20 predicted proteins | sample 1673421 | NCBI WGS metagenome assembly OLZB01 (sample SAMEA103958111, study PRJEB25191) | human gut metagenome | biome: human-associated habitat [ENVO:00009003]; feature: intestine environment [ENVO:2100002]; material: feces | place: Germany | collected 2013/2015
CCTGTTCCCGGCTGATGCTGCGGCTTCCGTGGGCGGCATCATTGCCGCGCTTGCGGATAAAATCCATCCGCCGCCACAAATCACCGTCCACAATGTCGTGAAACTCTTCTGTACTCATCAGGCTGATGAGCTTATCATCCCACGGCTTGACGAGGGAGCTGTCTACCGAATACATCCATTTGACTGCAAACTCCATGGCACGGCGGCAGTCCAGCGCAGCGGTGGCCGCATCAATGGGCAGAATCTTCTCCGCAGCAATCGCGGCATCCGCAAAGCCGGAAAACTGCGGGTCACCTTTCAGAAAGTCAAAGTTGGTCAATTCTCACACCTCCCGGCTTCTATTTTGAACGATTTTCAGCCAAAATGCAAGTGCTTTGCGCAAAAAGTTCTGCGAACAATTTTGATTTGTCTACCTCGGCTACAAAGGCAGCAAACTGGTTTTGGAGGGGCAGAGGGGGAATTAAGACAGGTAACGCTCTGAGCTGGCGCATATTGATACTTGCAATACCTGTTGTCTGTTTGGCGCAGCCCAAAAAGTAACGCTTTGCTTTTTGATGTTGCAGATATTCAGCAAAGTAAGCGGGCAAAAGTTCGCTCTTATCAAGTCGCACACGGAAAATGTGATTTTGATGAATGGAATCTTTTAACGGATTTTTGATAATAGCACCACGGCCTACTTTGTCAGGGTCACCACCTTCAGTCATTAAAATATCATCTGGCATCAAACGATACTGCTCAATTTCCTGCTTTGTTGCCAAAATCGTTTTGATCGTAGTCCAGTCGATATACCCGCTTTTTACATTTGAAACTGCCATATACGGAACTTCGATCAATCCCGTTTCCGTTGTTTTACGACCCTTTGTAATTCCAGAAACGATATCCGCAAGACCTTCCAATGGCTTTTCGGGCCATTCTAAGGAGTTCAGTAGCATATCCCCAAACATTTCGACAAATCGAGCTTTGACAAGTTCATCCAGCTTGGTGAGCTGCCGCTCCCGATATGCAACGGCATCGCGCACATGGTCGAGGGTTTCGCAAATGTGCTGTTGCTTTCGATAGGAAAGTTTTGGAATATCGACACTTTTTACATAGTTGTCTACTTGCAAATTATGAAGCCCAGTTGTCCTGTTTTCAAATGCTCTCGTTCCACCATTGCGATAATACGCATAAAGGGCATAGAAAACATACTTAGGCAACCATTCTTCTGGGTTTTGAACGCGAAGCAATCCGGTGAAATTGTTAAAGAGGTATTTGTTTTCTTCACCCTCGAAGAAAATCACACGACCGACAGGCTGCTTATCACTTCCGCCTGATTTCTCAATGATAACATCACCATGTCTCAAGTACTTTTCCGCAATGTTTTTCTTTGAAATCGAACGAGTTACGACATTTTTATAGTTTACAAAGCCTTCATTGGTGAAATTCGTAGTTCTGAGCACAGGAATACCTGTACCAGTATCGTCATCTTGACCCCACTCGCCTGAAATAGCCTTACCTGTTATCTCTAATAGCTTAGCCATCTGTCTCTCCCACAAATTAGAAGTTGCCTTTTCAGGCGATAAACTTCTGGTGGGAGGTCTTGACGTTGTTCTGATTCACGATTGCATACTGCATGGTGGTGCCGATCTGCGAATGGCCGAGGATTTTCTGCACCTGCTCAATGGGCATTCCCTTGTCGATGGCACGAGTTGCCATGGTGCGGCGGAACTTATGCGGGTGGATCTTGTCCAGATTCAGCTCGCGGCCCAACTCCCGCAGACGGATCTCCACGCCGCTGATCTTCAAGCGGTCAAACGGGGCATCCAGCGTTACAAACAACGCCGGGTTTGCATCGGTGCGGGAGCGCAGATAGTCCTGTAAATGCAGCTTTGCCTTGGCATCAAAATAAACCCGGCGCTCCTTGTCGCCTTTGCCGAACACTACACACTCGCGGGCTTCAAAGTCGATTTCTGAAATGTTCAGATTCACCAGCTCTCCCACACGAATGCCAGTGGAATACAGCAGGTCGATCATGGCAAGATCGCGCGCACATTTGCAGTTATCCCGCAGGCGTTCAATGGCTTCGTCCGAAATGGTGTCTTTCACGGGCTGTTTGGTCTTGATTTTATGAATGCGGCGCATGGGGCTTTTGAGGATGTAGTCCTCTTCTTCCAGCCACGAGAAAAAGCTGGAAATATTCCGGCGCACATTGTCGATGGTCACTTTGCCGCAGTTGTTGATCTTCTGATATTCCACCAGATACCGCCGGATCTCTTCGGTGGTCATCTTGCGCAGGGGCGTGTCCACGGTTTGCAGCAGCCGCTCCACGGTAACGCGGTAATACTGGATGGTGCGCTCAGAGCAGCCCTCGATTTTCTTGGCATCAAGGAACAGCTTCAGATATTCCTCGTTGGAGATCTGCTCTTTCTGCGCTTCGGATTCGGAAAACGTCTGCAACAGCACCTCTTGCAGCTTTTTCATCTGCGCAACATTCAGGTACTCTGCCATCTCGTTGATGATCTTCACGATTTTGTCTTCCATATTGGCGCACTCCTTTTCTGGTGTACCAACATCCTGCTCCGGCAAAGTGCCTGTTGTTGCTTATTATCAGCCAAAATACTGTTGCATCAGGCTGTCAAAGAGTAATTGTGTCTGGTCAAGGGCTTTCTGCACGTCAGCTTTTGATTTGTCTACTTCTTCTACAAACGCGGCGAACTGTTTTTGGAGGGAAAGTGGAGGCAGAATTAACCGATATTCACGTATCGCTTTTAATCCGACATTTTTTATTGTGCTTTTCGTCGAATTATCTTCAAGATATCTTGCAAAAGCATCCGTTTTCATAATGTTGTAAACAAAGATTCTGTTTACTTCGACCTTTAGATTACAATAACAAGCACTTTTTCCAAGCATTACCTGTTCACCATTGAAAAAGGCGATTTTTCCTAGAGTTCCATTTATCGAAAGAAGTATTGCATTCTGTGAAATTTCGATATAGTGCTTCTCATAGGTTGCCTTATTCACTCTTTTGGTTAAAGCGTTGACCCGAATTGCTCCATCTATAAGATTGTTTCCGTTAATAAATGGGTATTCTCCACTCTCGTCATATTCAGGCGTTCCATGAAGTCCATCGCCTATTCCATCACACATTTCAGCTAATGTAGATGTATTCCAATTCTTTTCGTTATTTAGAGGATCTCCAAACATCTCCACAAATCGAGCTTTGATGAGTTCGTCCAGCTTGGTGAGCTGCTGATTGCGCTGCCGAATTATAGACGCCAATAAGTCTAAATTTGACACTATTTGGCGTTGGATATCTAAACTTGGCAGTTCAATCATGAAATCATAAAGCATCGAGAGTCTGAGGTTGTCTCTGACGCTGCCAGTAGCAACCTCTTTTATTCTGTACAATGTTGCGCTGCTTTTAAGATAGTAATATAAATATTGCTGGTCGATTTCAGGAGAGACCGAAAAGACATTATAAAGTGGGCTTACAATGACACGTTCCTCATCTCGTTGCCAATCAACTGATCCGACATTGATTCTCGACGGATTATATGCAAAACACCCTCTCGGCACGATTTTATAAGTAGTTTTATCCTTACTTGCAACTTCTTTACTAAAATAGTCTCTGCAAAATCCCTGCGAGTTCGTTATACTATAAACAGGAATATCCTCGCCTGATTTGTTTCTTACAGAGTATTCCTGAATATAATCTCCAAGCCTTTTCTTCATTGCTCTCTCCCACAAATTAGAATTGTTTCATTTCAAAAGTTCTTCCAAAGCGTCCATCTCTGCGTCGATCTTCTTTTGTAAATCACGCAGCTGTGCCATAATTTCCTGTGTGGAAGGATACTCCACCGGCACATACTCGGTCTTTTTATACTTGTTGATGGACAAATCATAGTCGTTGCCCGCGATCTCCTCTTTCGGCACAAAGAAGCTCTGTTCCGTGCGCTCACGGGTGGCTTCAGCTTCCCGGTTGTGGAACCGGGCGATAATATCGGGGATGTCGTTTTCCGTGGTCGGGCTGCGCTTATCGTCCAGAGAGAAGCCGTCGGCTTTCATATCGTAGAACCAGACGTTATCCGTGCCACCGTGGCCGGTCTTGGTGAAAATCAGGATGGCAGTAGAAACGCCCGCATAGGGCTTGAACACGCCGGAGGGCATAGAGATGACAGCCTCCAGACGGTTGTTCTCGATGATCTCCTTGCGAATCGCCTTGTGTGCAGTGGAAGAGCCGAACAGAACGCCATCCGGGACGATGTAGGCACAGCGTCCGCCGACCTTCAGCATCCGCAGGAACAGAGCGAGGAACAGCAGCTCGGTCTTTTTGGTTTTGCAGAGCTTGAGCAGGTCGGTGGAAACAATGTCGTAGTCCAAACTGCCCTTGAATGGGGGATTTGCCAGAATCAGGCTGTATTTGTCCTTGTCGGGGTTCTGGTCGCTCAGGCTGTCGCGGTACTCGATGAACGGGTTGTCCACGCCGTGGAGCATCATGTTCATAGCACCGATGCGCAGCATGGTGCGGTCCATATCGAAGCCGTGGAACATGTGGTTCATGTAGTGGTCTTTGTTTTTGCGGTCAAAAAACACTTCCTGCTTGCGGTTTTCGCGCAGATATTCGCCAGCGGCCACAAGGAAGCCAGCCGTGCCGCAGGCCGGGTCGCAAATCACATCGTCAGCGCGGGGCTGCATCAGGTCAACCATCATGCGGATAATGTGGCGCGGCGTGCGGAATTGGCCGTTGACACCTGCCGTTGCCAGCTTGGAAAGCAGGTATTCGTAGATATCGCCGCGAATGTCAGTGTTGGAAAGCTGCGCCGCCTGCTCATACATTCCGTCCATGGCAGTCACGATTTTATCCAGCATCAGCGGCGTGGGCACTTTGAAAATGGCATCACCCATGTACTTGGCGTAGGCACTGTCCTTGTCGCCGTGCAGATTCTTGATGAAGGGGAACACCATCTCCTGCATGGTGGAGTACATTTTACCTGCCGGGAAATCGTGGAAAACGCTCCATTTGAGCTATGCACCGTCCACAGTGCGCTCCCCGACCTGTACCTCTCCCGCAAAAATGCTCTTGTGGGGCAGGCCCAGCATGGCAGCTTCTTTGGCGTGGGTGTTGTCGCTTTCATCGAGGTCGTGAATGAACATCAGATAGGTCATCTGCTCGATCACATCCAAGGGATTCGTCAGGCCGCCCGTCTAGAAAATTTCCCACAGGCTGTCAATTTTGCTTTTCAGTTCTCCGGTTACCATGTATGTTCCTCCTGCGTGTCGAGAAAATGAGCTCGACAAACAATAATTTGTTATACTGTTATTATACCGTTTCTTCGGGATCGGTTCAATCTGCAAAAGGGGGAAGCCCGGAGTTTTCTACATCGTATGAATTTGATGTTGAAAATTCGATGTTTCGTCCTATTGACGGTTTTGTGCAGAACGGCTATAATATAATCGATATTATCATAATTCAAATTATATTAAGCAAGAGGTGAACGGTATGGACTTCATCGGCAGAACATCCGAACTGGCAACGCTGAATGCAGAATTAGAGCGCGGCAGCGGTTTTGTGGTGATTTACGGCAGGCGGCGCGTTGGAAAAACAACGCTGATTAAAGAGTTTATCAAGGATAAACGCGCATTCTACTTTCTGGCAACCACAGAGAGCGAAGCCCAGAGCATGAAGCGGTTTGCCGGAGTGCTTTCCCGTACCACGAAGAATCCCATGATCAGCAAGGTCACATTCACCGATTGGCTGGATTTATTCCAAGTGGTAGCAGGTGACCACCCAGACGAGAAAAAGGTGCTTGTCATTGATGAATTTCCGTATCTGGTCAAGACGAATCCGGATTTCCCGTCCATCTTGCAAAACGCATGGGATGAAGTGCTGAAAGACCATAACGTGATGCTGGTTCTCTGCGGTTCCCTCATCAGCATGATGAAAAAACACGCTCTGGCATACGACAGCCCGCTCTATGGCCGCAGAACGGCACAGATTCGGCTGATGCCGCTGCAATTTACAGATGTGTATGCGGCGCAGAATCTGTCGTTTGAGCAGGCTGTGGAGCAGTATGCCATCACGGGCGGCGTACCGAAATATATGGAGTTTTTCCAGACGGACGAGCCGCTGGTGGAGCAGATTCGGCGTGTGGTACTGTCGAAAAATGGCTTTTTGTATGAAGAACCTGATTTCCTGCTCAACGAGGAAGTGCAGACGCCCATCAACTATTTTTCCGTGCTAAAAGCGATTTCGGACGGCAACCACAAGCTGAGCAAGATCGGCATGACGATGGAACAGGACACTTCGGCTATTACGCCGTACCTTAAAACACTGATCGACCTTGGTTTTGTTATCAAGAACGTTCCCATCACCGAAAAGAATCCAGAGCGTTCCCGGAAAAGCCTGTATTATGTCTCGGACAACTTCATCCGCTTCTGGTTCCGCTATGTGTACCCGTTCAAGGGAGAGTTGGAACTGGACAACCAACAGATCGTGCTGGACGAGATGGGCAAAGACTTTAAGCAAAAATTTGTGGCTTTCGCTTATGAGAGCATCTGCCGGAACATCTTTGCGGAGCTGTGCCGCAAGGGGCAAATCGACTTTGCACCCTCACGCATTGGCTCTTACTGGCGTAACGACAACGAGGGAGACACAGAGATCGATGTTGCAGCTGTGGACAACCAGCACAAACGGCTGTTCCTCGGTGAGTGCAAGTACCATGCGAAACCTGTGGATGTGGCGGTCTACTCTGCTTTGCAGGAAAAGGGGCAGTCCAAAGAACTTACAGCGGCGTTTAAGGGCTACGAAATTGTGTACGGGCTGTTCTCCAAGAGCGGCTTTACCGATCGACTGGTGGAGATGGCTGCAGAGAATCCGAACTTGATTTTGATTCAGGAAGACACTGTTTATGAGAACAATATAATTTGAATTATCATAATTAGGATTATATTGTTTGGATATGTCCTGCGTACTATGTTTAGCGAGCAAGCATATCCCGTGGAGTGCGGGAACTCGCTATATTTTTGTAAAAAGTATCGACATTGACGAAGAAAGTATCGCTTTCGATATATTGCGTTCCCCAAAAGTATCGACTTTCGATTGAGCATATTATCGTGTATCGCGTTTTTTCCTTGCAATGCCACATCAACGGTGTATAATACTTTTAGAGGATAGCGGCGTTGACCAGCTATCGGTGGCATTGAAGCAATAGACTGGTTCGGCATCAGCCTGTTGTAGAGCCAAACCGTGGGTTCAGCGATAACCACAAGCCGAATAGATTCACTCGAATCGAACGAAAACGCAAAATGCCCGCTCACCGTGGAGATTCAGCTCCAGAGGTGGGCGGATATTTTTGGTTATTCAGCGGAGAACTGGACAGCAACAAAATAAAAGGGACACCTACAACACCGTAGTGCTGTCCGATGTCCCTCGCGACTGATTTTATCGTTGTCCGCCAACCTCAAGCCCTTACGTCTTGCATCAGATCGGATTTTAGGTGTCAGCCACACCAGCGGAGTGACGTCCGCTTTCCATTCAAGATTATATTCAATTTACACCTCAATAGCAATGCCCCATACAAAAGTTTAGCGAGGTGAGTATATCCTATGAGGTACGGAAAGTGTGGAAAGCAATGCGGAAAGTGCGGAAACTTGCCATAGAAAAGTGGCAACCTCTACGCTAAAAGTGGCAACTTCATCTCAAAAAATGGCAACCTCTATGCTAAAAGTGGCAAGTGACATATACAAAACGCCATTATACAGAACTGCCCACTCCCCTGAGAACTTCTCAGACGAGTGGGCATTCTTCTTTCCGTGTATCAAATTTACCTTTGTGGTCACTCAAATCGCCACCAAGTCATGGATCAAAAATCATCATTTTTCATTTGTCCCAGAGTAAGTGCACGGTTTCTGCACTGTTTTTGCACGGTTTCAAGGGATGCAATGGGTACTCTGACTTGCAAAATACGACAAATGGTGCAGAAATTGCCGGGCAGAAAATTACGATGCTTTGCACAAAAATAACGAAAACTCGAAACTTCTAAAATCAGAGTGTTCTGCCCGGTGGGCTCTTTTAATCAGAGGGCCAGGGATTCGAGTTCCCTCGAGCGCACCAAAGAAAACCCACGATTGACCGTTGAAAATGCGGCGCAAATCGTGGGCTTTTCTGTTGTTATATGCTGAAAATGGGCTGGAAAATGTGACAAATCTGAAAATTTTTGTAGTAAATACCCCCAATACTGGACACCCAGTATTGGGGGTATTTATCATTTTGCAGCGGCCCCGCTGCTTTCGGGTGTATGCCCGAACAGGAAAAATAGGAGGAGATCTCTTGGGCGGTTGTGGATCAGATGACCGGGCCAAGAGTGTAAATATCGATGGAACTGTGATAGCCGAGGGTCTCATTTTTGGTCTGCTTGCCGGAGAGCAGGTCGAGAATGGCGGAAAAGGCCTCCTCGCCTACCTCCTCGATGCTCTTTTCGCCGGTGATGATACGGCCGGCGTTGATGTCCATATCGTGCGACATCCGCTCGTAGGTGTTGGGGTTGCCGCACACCTTCAGGACGGGCATGGTAGGAAAGCCCTGCGGCGCGCCGCGACCGGTGGAGAACATCATAAACTGTGCACCGGTGGCGGCCATGCCGGTCAGGATCTCCGGCTCGCGGCCCGGTGTGTCCTTGATCCAGAGTCCCTTGCGCTGGCCGATGGTCTCGGGGTACTCCATGACGCCCTGAATGGGACGGGTGCCGCTTTTTACGATGGCACCAAGGCTTTTTTCCTCGATGGAGGACAGACCGCCCTCGATGTTGCCCGGGGTGGGTTGGCCCTTGCGCATATCGCAGCCGAGACTTCGGGCACGCGCTTCCATCCGGTTTACGATCTCATAAATTTTGTCGCTTACTTCCGAATTGACCGCACGGCGGGCCAGCAGATGCTCGCCGCCCAGAAACTCCGTCGTCTCGCCGAAAACGACCGTCGCACCGAGGTCCACCAGCTTGTCGGCCACATAGCCCACGACGCAGTTGGAGGCCATGCCGGAGGTGGTGTCCGAAGCGCCGCATTTGATGGCCATGGTGATGTGGTCGATGCTGACAGGCTGGCGCTGGATGCCGCTGACGAGCATTACCAGCTCCTGCGCGGCATCGATACCGGCCTTGATGGCGGCGCTGACACCGCCCAGTTCCTGAATGCGGATGATGCGGACGGGTTTCCCCGTCTTGCGGATCTCAGCGGTCAGCCGCTCGTGGTCGGTGCCCTCGCAGCCGAGGCTCACCACCAAGACCGCTGCCACATTGGGGCTTTTGCCCAGCGAGATGAGCGTTTCGGTGACACGGTCGAGGTCAGGCGGAAGCTGGCAGCAGCCTTGGTGGTGGAAATAGCCCACTGTCCCGGCTACCTGCCGCACGATGGCAGAGGCCACGTCTCCGGCACAGGTCACGCTGGGCATGACGGCCACATGGTTCCGACATCCGACCTGTCCATCCGGGCGGACATATCCCATAAATTCATACGCCATGATAATTTCCCTCCCGTTTTGGCAGGTCGCCCCGGCCGCGCAGGCTGTCGAGGTTCTGGATATGGACATGATCGCCTTTTTTGATGTTCTGGGTGGCGATGCCGATCTCTTCGCCGTATTTGAAGATCAGCTCGCCCAGCTTGATGTCGCGGACGGCGATCTTGTGCCCATAGGGGATCTCGCCGTGGACCGTGAGCGTCTCGACAAAGCCTTTCTTATCGCGCAGCTCCACCTCGCTCCCATTGTGGATGCCGTTGGCAAAGATCGTTGCGACGTTGTCTCTGTCGTTTACTTTCAGAGCAATTCGGGGTCCATCCATTGTCATCTGCTCCTTTCAGGATACCGCCAGCACGGCGACGCCGTCCGGGATGACGACGACCTTTGCATCCGGCCCCTTCATCTCGTAGGCGATGGCCAGCGCTTCATCGGGGGTCGAGGCGGGTATCATATTGGCTTTGCGGACCAGCTCGTGGTCCAGATAGGTCGTGACTAAAATCACCTTGTGCTTTTTCAGGATGCGGGCATAGATCTGGGGACACCACTGTTCCGGGATGGTCTTGTCTGGGGGGATCTGCGAGAGATAAGCCTCGATCTCCTCCGGGGTGCCCAAGGTGATGAGCTTTTCGAAATTGGTGCCGCCCATGCCGTCGATGCAGGAGCAGCACATGATGATGACGCCGCTCTCCGCACAGCAGGCTTCGGCTGTGGCGACGGCCTTGGGAGACTGATAGAGGTTCTGGTCCAGCGGGTAGCCGCCGTTGGAGGTGACGACGATGTCACCTTTTACGACGGGGCACTGAGACTGCTCACGGATAAAGGCGACGCCCGCAGCATGAGCCTCCTCCAAGTCACCGGCAAAGGCAGCTACGACATTCTTTTTTTCGCCCAAGGCCACATTCAGGATGAACTGCACATTGACCCGGCGGGCAGCGGCGATCATGTCCTCGTGGATGGGGTTGTGCTCGAGGACGCCTGTCTTGGCCCATGGGCTGGAGATGGCTTTAAAAGAGTGGTTCTCATTGACCGTCTTTTCCGCGCAGATGCCCGGCAGGATGCTCTTGCGTCCACCCGAAAAGCCCGCAAAGAAATGCGGCTCGATGAAGCCCTCCGTCACCAGCAGGTCGCACTCGGCGGCGAGGCGGTTCACATAGAATCCGGCACCCGAGGGCAGGGTGCCCAGATCGACGAAATCTGCTTCGCAGAACGCATTGTTCACCGCGATGTGCTCCTGATCGACGATCTGGTCGCCGAACATCCGGCGCTGCTCCTCTTCGGTCGTCGGACGGTGCAGGCCGGTGGCGATCAGAATGGTGATGTCGGCGTCCGGCTGTCCGGCCCGTATCTCGGCCAGCAGCAGCGGCAGGGTGAGCCTGCTGGGAACGGCGCGGGTGTGGTCCGATGTGACCAGAACGACCTTCTTTTTGCCTTTTGCCAGCTCGCGCAGGCGGGGCGTCCCGATGGGATGCTCCAGTGCCTCCTGCACGATGGCGGCTTCCGGCTGGCCGGGGTCGTACTCATGCATCCGGGCCGTCAGGACGGCGGACAGATTCTTCTCTTCCACATGCAAAGGGAGTGTCTCGCGGCAATAGGGGATATGGATTTCTCTCAAGATACTCTCTCCTCTCTTTGACGGAGTTTCCCCGGACAGGCAGAAGACCGACCGTTTTCACGGCCGGTCTTCTGCCAGATGAGTTGCCCAAGGAGAAACACAAGACGATGGAAAAACGGGGAGGTAGGGGAGGTATTTATTGGAGAGCGGGGATGAAATCGGTGACTTCGGTGTGCATCAGGGCAGTCTCGATGGCAAAGTCAGACAGCTCCTGACCCAGACCCGGGCGGTCCGGGATGATGTACTTGCCGTTGACGGGCTGCATATCGTACTTGCCCAGCTTGTTGATGCACTCCTGCGTGGTGCGGAAGTGGTGCTCGTGGATACCGAAGTTGGGGATGGCGGCCTCCAGCTGGATGGAAGCTGCGTTGGTGATGACCGCACCGGCCACATGGACCTGCACGCGGGCGTCAAAGACGTGTGCCATGTCGGCGATCTTCTTCAGCTCGGTGATGCCGCCGCAGTTGCAGGCGTCGGGCTGGATGAGCTGGATGGAGTTGTTTTTGAGGAAGTTGTAGTAGCCCCAGCGGGAGTAGATGCGCTCACCGGCGGCCAGAGGCGTGCGGATGCGCTGGCGCAGCTCCTTCATCATGTCGGGGTTCAGCATGGTGACAGGCTCCTCGTAAGCCATCATATCGTACTTGTCGCACAGCTCGCCGATGCGGATGGCAGAGGTCAGGTCGGTCTGGCAGTGGTTCTCGACGATGATGTCAATATCGGGGAACTCCTCGCGGATGGCAGCCATGCGGCTCTCGATCCGCTTGTAGAGCGAACGGTCGGGGAAGCCTTCCTTGGACAGGTGAGGGATCTTCTTGGCGTTCTCGTCGTAGGTGGTGAAGTCGATCTTCACCGCGTCGTAGCCCTCGCTGACGGCGTGGCGGACGATGTCCACATACTCCTTGTCGGAGCCCCAGGGGCCGATCTTGGTGGTCCAGCCGAACTGCAGCTGACTTGCGTAGCAGCGCAGCTCGTCACGGCACTTGCCGCCCAGCAGCTGGTAGATGGGCACGCCCAGAGCCTTGCCCTTGATGTCCCACAGAGCGATGTCCAGAGCGGACATACCGGAGAAGACGACCACGCCGCCGCCCTGACCCCAGAAGGTGCCCTTCAGGATGGTCTCCCAGATCAGCTCGGTGTTCATGGGGTCCATGCCGATGATATGGTGGGCCATGTCGATGATCATGCCGTAGGCTGCGGTATAACCGGTGCCGTAAGCGACACCCGCTTCGCCGTCGCCGTAGATGCCTTCGTCGGTATAGACACGGCAGCAAATAGGATAACGGGCGCCGCGCTGTTCGCCGGCATCCAGAACCCAGACGTCTACTTTCGTAATCTTCATGGTGCATTACTCCTTTTTATGATCTCTGCTGCTGCGTGCAGCAGCTTGTTCCGCTCACTGGATCGTGACGCGGTCGCAGTTCCTGAAGGCCACCTCGCTCAGCTCGTTGCCCAGACCTGGCAGATCGGGGACGGAGAACTTGCCGTTCACCGGCTGGTAATCGTGGATGCACAGCTCCTTGTTGTACGGGCTGAGGGCGTAGGTGTGATGCTCGTGGATGACGAAGTTCGGAATGGCGCATTCCAGATGCAGGGCTGCCGCCGTGGACAGAGGGCTGCCGCAGGCATGGACCTGAACGCCGACATCGAAGACATGGGCCATATCGCAGATCTTCTTGATCTCGGTGATGCCGCCGCAGGTGCCGACGTCCGGCTGGATGACCTGAATGGCGTTCTGCTTGAAGTACTCGATGTACTGCCAGCGGGTATAGATGCGCTCACCGTTTGCGATAGGCAGGCCCGTTTCGTCGTGGACGAACTTGGATAGCTGGGGAGTGGGGGTGGAAGGTTCTTCGAAGTAGAAGATGTTGTACTTCTTGACCAGATTGCCCAGCTGGGCGGCGGACTGGGAATCCGTAAAGGAATGGTTCTCGATGATGAGATCCACATTGGGGCCGATGGCCTCGCGGACCGCCTTTACGCGGGCCTCGTACATCTGCAGATATTCCGGGCTGAGCAGGCCGAGGCGGTCGTTGTCGTTGAAGTTGCCCTCGTCCGGCTTGAAGGTGAAGAAGTCGATCTTGATGGCGTCGTAGCCCTCGGCCACAGCCTTCTTGGCCTCGCGGGCGTAGTCGTCCGGGGTGCGCTGGGGGATGATGTCGGGGCCCCAGCTGAACTGCAGCTGGCTGGCGTAGGTGCGCAGCTTTTCGCGGCGCTTACCGCCCAACAGCTCGTAGATGGGGGCGTTGTAGTACTTGCCCTTGATGTCCCAGAGCGCAATGTCGATGGCCGAGATTCCGGCGAAGATCACAGGGCCGCCATTCTGGCCCCAGAAGGTGGTGCGGTACAGCTTATCCCAGATGACCTCATGCTGCAGCGGGTCCATGCCGATGATGAGCTTGGCAAAGTTCTGTACGATGCCAAACGCTGCGATCTGGGACTCGCCGTAGGCCAGAGCGGCTTCACCGTCGCCGTAGATGCCTTCGTCGGTGTAGATGCGGCAGACGATGGGGCGCCAGTGGCCGTTTTTCAGATTGGTTTTCAGATGCAGGACGTCAACCTTTGTGATTTTCATAGAGCGAAGCTCCTTTCATAGACCGGATCAACCGAATGTGAGGGACCAATCACCCAGAACACCGAGAGAGATGGCTGGGACGAAGGACACGATGAAGAACGCTACGATGAGGCCGATGAGGAACGGCATAAACGCCTTGACGATCTTGTCGATGCTGAGTCCTGTCATGGAGGAACCGACGAACAGGTTCAGAGCGACAGGCGGAGTGACGAATGCGATGGCCAGAGCCAGCGTCATGATGATGCCGAAGTGGATGGGGTCGATGCCGACCTGAGAGACGACAGCCAGCAGGGTGGGGGCCAGAATGACGATGGCGGGGGTGGTCTGGACGAACATACCGACGATGAACATGATGACGAAGATCATGCACAGGACGATGTAGGGGTTGGTGGAGATGCTGAACATGAAGTTGGCAATGATCTTGGTGATGTTCAGGTAGGCAAAGACCTGACCGGTGGCCTTGGAGGGGGCCATGACGAACATGGTGCCGGCGATAAAGGCAGCGTTGTCGCGGAAGATGGCCCACAGCTTCTCCAGCTTCAGCTCTCTGTGAACGAACAGGCCGATGACGATGCCGTAGACAGACGCCACGACGGCAGCTTCAGTAGCGGTGAAGATGCCGGAGTAGATGCCGCCCAGAATGATGACGGGCATGATGAGCGCCCACTTGGCGTCCCAGAAGCTGGAAGCAATGTTCTTCAGCTCCAGCTTGGTGTCGCCCTTGATGCCCCAGCGCTTGCACATGACGTAGTTGATGAGCATGAGCAGGCCGCCGACGACGAAAGCGGGGCCAAGGCCGGCTATGAACAGCTTGCCGACCGACACGTTGCAGGTGACGCCGTACAGGACCATCGGGTAGCTGGGAGGAACGATGACGCCCAGACCGCCTGCACAGCAGGTGAGGCCGGTGGCGTAGTACTTGTTATAGCCGTTGGAGACCATCATGGGGATCATGATGGAGCCGATGGCGGCGACCGTTGCAGGGGCAGAGCCGGAAACTGCACCGAAGAACATACAGGCGATGACAGTGACCATGCCCAGAGAGCCGGTGATGCCGCCGACCAGAGAGTTTGCAAAGCGCACCAGACGCTTCGACAGACCGCCGGTCTCCATGATGGTGCCGCAGATCATAAAGAAGGGGAGTGCCAGATTGGTAAAGCTTGCAACGCCGCCGTACAGGGTCTGGGCGATGAAGTTGGTGGTAGTGACCGGGTTCATGCCGATCAGAACGAGCATTGCGATGTAGATGGAGACGGCAATGGGAACACCCAGAAACATCAGACCAAACATCACAAGGAACATAATGCCAGTTGCCATTATTTGGTGCCTCCCTTCTCATTCATCGCTGCTTTCTTTGCGTTCCACTCGCGCTCGCAGGCGTCCAGATCCATGGAGGGCTTGGAGGCGCCGAGGTTCTCCTCGCTCTCCTTGGCCAGCTTGATGGTGTCCTGGATCAGGCGGATCACTGTGAGCAGCAGGCTGATGGGAATGACGATGTACACCAGCTGCTGGGGGATCTTCAGCATCGTGGTCTTGCTGGCGCCCAGAAGCTTGATGACGTTGAACATGATGACGCTGATATACACGTTGAAGAGGGCGAAGATCACGTTGGAGATGATGAGCATGACCTTCTTCACCTTGAAGGGCATCATGTCCAGAAGGAAATCGATGCGCAGGTGCTTGCGGTAGGTAACAGCCGCAGAGATCGCCAGATAGATCATCCAGACGAACATGATGGTGGCAAACTCCTCCATCCATGTCCAAGAATGATGCAGAATAAACCGACTGAACACCTGAAGCGTGAGCATTACTGTCAGTACGATGAAGCAAAGCGTCGCCAGATACAGCTCGATGTTATTCAGGAATGTTTTTAAATCAAACTTTCCGTTTTTCATGTATGTATCTCCTTACGAACCTTAGCATTGCAGTGGAACATTCGTTTTCCGGGGCGGCTTATTTCTTGCCTGCCTCGTAGTCCTCCACGAAGGAGATCAGGGCATTGTAGGCGTCGGTGCCCATCTGCTTCTCGACCATGGGCCAGATGGGTCCCTTGACCTTGTCCTGGAACGCCTTCAGCTCATCGTCGGTCAGGTAGATGACCTTCGTACCGGCGTCGTCCTCGACCGTCTGGATAAAGCCGTCGGCCAGCTCTGCGGTGTGCTTGCGGCCTTCGTTCTGGGCCTCGACCATGACGTCGCGGATGAGCTGCTGGTCGTCTGCGGAAAGCTGGTTCCAGATGACGGGACTGATGGCCGGGATGGTGGCGGTGAAGTTGTGGTTGGTCATGACCATGTAGTTCTGCAGCTCGTAGACCTTGGAGGAGACGATGTTGGACGGGGGGTTCTCCTGTGCGTCCACCATGCCTTGCTGCAGAGCGGTGTACAGTTCGGAGTATGCAACGGGGGTCACGGCGCAGCCCAGAGCTTCCCAAGTGGCAGTCTGGATGGGGTCGGGCATGACGCGGATCTTAACGCCCTTCAGGTCGTCGGGCGTGTGGACCTCGTTGTTGCAGGTCAGTTCCCGGAAACCGATGTCGAAGAAGGCCAGAGGAATGGTGGTGGTGTCCTCCTGCGCCTTCTGCAGCCAGCTCTGGCCGACCTCGGAGTCCAGAACAGCATACGCCTCGTCGTAGTTCAGGTAGAGGTAGGGCATATTCAGGCCGGCGAATGCGGAGGTGTAGTCGCCCCAAGAACCGCAGTTCAGGATGCCGATGTCGAATGCGCCGTTCTGCAGGCCGCCGATGTACTCCTGGGTGGAGGAAGCGATCTGACCGTCGGGGAAGATCTGTGCGGTGATACGGCCATCGGTGCGGGCAGAGATCTGGTTGACGAAATAGAGCGCCGAGATGCCCAGAGCCGTGGTGCCGTCGCCTTCAAACTCGACCGTGGGAGAAGAGGAGGCGATGCGGAGGTTGATGGACTGGCCGGAAGCTGCGCCGCCGCCAGCTGCGGAGGTGGAGGTGGTGCCGCCGCTGCTGCCGCCGCAGGCCGACAGAAGACCTGCTGCACTCGCTGCTGCTACGACGGTCAGGAATTCACGACGAGAGATTTTTTTCATAATGAGTCTCCTTTCTTTTCTGTGCGTAGATCCGTTTTTTTGCAAACAAGCATTTCTTCGTGATCGCTCGGTGCGGGCCACTTGCTTTGTTTTGGTACAACTGCTATACTAGTCATAATCGACGATCTTCGTGCAGGGAAGGGGCCGGTGTACAGAGCCGAACTTGTTTGTGTTTCTGTTCTTATTATAGAGAGGTTTTCCGGTTTCGTCCAACATCTGTTTCGTCCCGATTCATAACTTTCGGTAGTAATTTTCATAAAGTGTTAAAAATTTTGTGGAAGATGCTCAAATGCGCGCCAAGCGAAAACAGAAAGAACGATGGGAGGATATTCGATGAATTTTCAATCCTTGGTCTATTTCAAGACCGTTGCAGAGCTGCAACACTATACAAAGGCCGCCAGTACCCTTTTCATTACCCAGCCGGCTCTGTCCAAGGCGATTCACAACCTGGAGGTCGAGCTGGGCGTGACGCTGTTCCAGAAGGAGGGCAGAAATGTCACGCTGACGCCCAGCGGTGCGGTCTTTTACGAGTACGTCAAGCGTGCGGTGGATGAGATCAACAATGGCATCGCGGCGGTGCAGCACCGCGCCGACGTGGAGCGGAATATCATCTTCGTCTCGGCACTTTTTTCCAACTATACCGAGTTTCTGCCGGAGAAGATCGCACAGTTCCGCAAGATGAACCCCACCTACCGCTTCCGCATCGAGTACAAATATACCTCTATCATCGTAAACAATGTCCTGCAGGGGAACAGCGAGCTGGGCCTGTGCAGCAACCTGAGTCCGGATGACCCGGTGCTCTGCTCTCTGGATCGGCGTGTCATCCATAAAGAGCCGGTCGGACTTATCGTCGGCAAGAACCATCCTTTCGTGCACCGAAGCTCGGTTTCCATCGAGGATCTGCGCGACGAGCGCTTTATCGTCTACATCCGCAGCTTCCGCGGAACGAACCAGATGCTGTATGACCTGTGCTCGCCCTATGGCTTTGAGCCGAACATCGCAATGGAGGCATATAACGACTACGGCGTCCTGAACTCGGTGGCCTCCGGCGACGGCATTGCGATCATCCCCACCACCCGATTTCTGGAACGACCCGATGTGGTCCGCATCCCGCTGGACCTCAAAGAGCCGCTTATGCGCGACCTTACATTGGTCTGTCGCAAAAACGAGAAGCTTCCGCCCGCTGCCGCTGCATTCCGGGATATGCTCATCTCGACCGCACAATAATGCGTTTTATGAAAAAACAGAACTGCCCCGCGTCTGCCGGAAAAGATCCGGTGACGCGGGGCAGTTCTGTCTGGGTATGAAAAAAGAGGTTTCGGATGTCTTGGCTCAGAAAAGGAACATCAGCAGGCGGCCATAGCCGTAGCACAGGGCCGCGAAGAGGATCACCGAGGGCAGGGCCTTTGCCACAAGGTCGGCGAAGGTCGTGTGGTAGTAGTCCGCCGCCACAAAAGCACAGACGTGGGTGGGCGAAAGCTCCATGGCCGCCCACACCGCACCCATCAGCATGGCGAGGAAGGGCAGGCCCTCGTCCGGGATGGCCGTCATGGCGATGGGCATACATAGGGCGACCACGGCCTGCGAGCCGCCGATGATGGTGCCGAAGAAGAACAGCAGGAAGAAGGAGAGCGGCAGGGAGATGGGGAACTGACGGAAGAAGTCCGGCAGCGCGCCCAGCACGCCCGTGTAAGCCAGCACACCCTTGAACAGCATCACGAGATACATATTGCCCAGAAGCACCGGCTCTGCGGAGCGGACGATGAGGTCTTTCAGGTCGCTCTTTTTGAAGTGATCGACAAAATAGTTCAGCAGGATGACGAAAGCGCCCGCAAAGGTCGCCGAGATGTTGCCGACGATGATGATGGCAAGGACCAGAATCAGAGTCCAGAGGTTGCGTACCAGCGCCATAAGCTCCCTGCCGGTATCCACCTTTCCTTCCACCGGGGGCATCTCGCGGGGGATCTTTCGCAGATAGGTGAAATAGACCACCAGACAGGCCAGAATTACCAGCGGGATCATGGACAGGATGAAAAGGCCGACGTTCTGGCCGCTCAGCGACATGGCCAGCAGGATGACCGGGAAGGTCGGCAGGAACATCTCCGGGATGTGCCGGTAGAAGCAGGAAACGAAGGTCTTCGACTTTGCATCCAGATAGTCCTCACAGGTCTTATCCACCATGTCGGCGCAGATGGTCATGACCGCCGCAGAGGGCAGGAGGCCCATGATGGCAGGAGAGATGATGGTGTTCAGCCGCCGGTTGCGCAGGAGGTGGTCGAAGGAGTCCCGGGCGTTTTTCAAACGGCCCTTTTTCTCCATCATCAGCTGCAGGAAGATGATGACATAAAAGCTCAGCAGAAGGTCGATGGTTTCCCATGCGATGGTCTGCCGGCCCAAGAGCAGCAAAGCCTCTGTGACTGGGATCTGGAACAGAAGGATGGCGCTGAGGATGCCCGCCGTCATGGCAAGGTAGAGCGGATATTTCAACCAGATGATCACCACAATGATGCAGAAAATCAGACCAAGCTTCGCAACTTCCACTGTTTTTCCTCCTCCCGAAGTCTGCTGTGAAGTTTCTTTGCACCACTAAGATAACATCTTGGGCAGGGGATGTCTAATCTCTTTCCAGAAGAGAACGATGAAATTTCGGAAGCCGAGAAGTTTCCGCCCGGAAAATTTGTGGAAAATGACCGAGAACCGCCCCGAAAGGGCGCAAATATACCCGATAAATGGCGTTTTAAGAGCAGAAATTTAGTCCAACGTCCAAAATTGAGGTCCGGACGCTTGACAAAGCGGAGATAGGATAGTACACTCAAAAAGAAAATTGATGCATAGCATCTACAAAGTGAAAAAGATTCACAGAAGAACGGGCGTCTCCGAACTGAAAAACGGAAGGAGGCTTGGGGCATGACGCTGTTTTCCTACGAGATTTTCGATGCAGTTGCGCGGCAGGGCAGCTTTAACAAGGCGGCCCAGCAGCTGCACCTGACCCCCTCTGCCATCAGCCACGCCATCGCGGTGATGGAGGCAGAACTGGGCTTTACCTTATTTAACCGCGGCAAAAACGGCGTGACCATGACCAGCTACGGCGCCTCGCTCTACCCGTCCATCCGGGCGGTGCTCAACAGCGACGAAGCCCTGCAGCAGAGCATCGCCCGCCTCAACGGTCTGGAAAAGGGCAAGGTGAAGCTGGGTGCATTCAACTCGGTCTGCGCCGGCCTGCTGCCCCAGATCCTCAAGAGCTTCATGGCAAGCTACCCCCAGATCGAAGTCGAGGTCTATCAGGGTACTTACGACGATGTGAAGGAGTGGCTGCGCACCGGTCAGGTGGACCTGGCCTTCCTGTCCGCCACCTGCCGCGAAGAGTTCAACCTGACCGAGCTGTTCCGTGAGCCGCTGCTCTGCATCGTACCGCAGGACTGGCCCGAACCGCCAAACGGCATTATGACGCCGGAGCTGATGAACGGCCAGAGTTTTGTCGTCCAGTGCGACGCCACCGACGCCGAGATGCGCCAGTTCCTCAAGAAATACTCCATCTCCACCGAGCGCCGCTGCCACGTCATCGACGACCAGTCCAACATCGCCATGGTGGAGGCGGGCCTCGGCATCTCTATCATGCCCCGGATGCTGCTGCGCAGCTGCACAGCGGCGGTCAAGATCTACCCCATCGAACCCGAAGAGGACCGGGTGGTGGGTCTGGCCGTCCAGCGTCCCACCGCCATGGCTCCCGCCGTGGAGCAGATGTTCCACCACATCGTGGAGTGCTGCAAGGATCTGGACTGAACAACAGTGTAACATAACGGGCCGGTGTGCGCAACACCGGCCCGTTTTTGCCGCCCGGAAAACTTTGGATTGTATCCCCGCCCGGGATACGGTATACTAAGAAAAAATCCATTCTGGTTTTGAGGGGAAAAATTATGGATCGAAGAAGTTTTTGCAAGGTGCTGGGGTTTGCGGCCGGCAGCACTCTGCTGCCCGGGCTGATGGTCCGGGCCGCCGGGCAGAGCTCCGTGGGACGCGCAGTACCGGATGGCCGCTACGCCATTGGCATCCGCAGTGACCTGAGCGGCTGCGACCTGACCCACACGTTCTATTACTCCGACAGCTTTTTCACCCACCCGGCCACCCAATATGACCACCAGCTGGCGCTGGCAACGCTGGGTCTGGTCTGCGCTGCGGCCAACACCATAGCCAGCGATGCGGAATACTGGGTCAACGGCTCCGTGGGGCGGGAAGCCCACATTGCTGCCGCCTACGAGGCCCTGGGCTTCGGGGACGCACTGTTCTGCAACTACGACCTTGACACCGGCCGGGCCGGGGACTTTGTGGGCTATTCGCTGGCCCGCAAAACCCTGACCCTGAACGGCCAGCGCACCACCCTTGTGGCGCTTATCCTGCGGGGCGGCGGCTACGGCGGCGAGTGGGCCAGCAACTTCCACATGGGCGACACCAGCGCGCACACCGGCTTTGTCACGCCTGTGGCGGCGGTGTTTGCGTCTCTCAAGGCCTATCTGGCCCGGGCCGGGCAGAGCGGTGCCTTCAAGCTCTGGCTGGGCGGCTACAGCCGCGGCGCGGCTGTGGCAAACCTGACGGCGGCGCGCATCCGGCAGCAGCTGCCGCAGATCGCGCAGGAAAATACCTTTGTTTACACCTTTGCCGCACCGGCGGCACTGACGGCAGCAGACCGCCCGGATCTGCAGGCGGACTACGACAACGACCACACTGCAGACGGCGGACTGAAAACGGATTGGGATGTAAGCAATATCTTCAACATCATTTCCAGCGGCGATATCGTGGCCCGCGTGATGCCGGAAGAGTGGGGCTACCACCGCAACGGAAACGACCGCTTTCTGCCCTCCACGGCGTACCAGAACGAGCTGGATGATCTGAGCATCATCGAGAACCGGATGGGCGGCGTGCCGCTGCGGTTCGACCAGCTGGCCACAAAGGAAGATGTGGATTCGGTGATCGCGGCGGCTCTGGCGTTCTGCAAAAGCGCCGCAAATTACCACGAAAAATATGAAGCTGCCTTTATGGATATGCTGCAGTGTGCCTTTACCCTCTCGGAGAAAGAGGCGGCCGAGGGCGTGATCCTGGACGATGAAGCTGTGATGGAACGGCTGCGCAGCATGGAGAACATCCGTAAAATGTCGTGGACGAAGGTGCTGCGCTGCGTGATGACGGCTTCGGCCATGAGCCGACCCATTCTAGAGCAGGTGGGGGCCATCGTGCCGCTGCGGGCGCAGCAGGTGGTGGTGCCGGTGCTGGCGGTGGGTCTGTGCTACGAGGTGGAGAGCGATGTGCTGCGGATGCTGGTGTACTACATCCTCAGCCTGATGAGCGTGAACAGCCCGGCAGACAGCGTTCTGCGTGCGGCATTCTGCCACTACCCGGAAAACTACATCACCCTGATGGAATATTACGACCCCGCCGAGCACGGCATGGAAGCCTATACCCGAAAATAAAATCTCCGGAAATAAAAAAGAGGGGCTGTTGCAAAATAAAAATGCGATAGCAACTTGCACAAAGGAATAGCGCAAAATCAGAAACCCGGAACCCTTTCTGAGCCGTTGGCCCTGAAAAGGTTCCGGGTTTTGTGCTATTTGCTGGCGCAGGACCGTTCTGCTGCCCCGCCTGCGGCGTGGCCGTGCTGTTCGAGTCCTGTACCGCCCACCAAAACTCTTCAACTCTTGTGAGTTTCCGAAGCGCTCTTGTTGGGGCGTGCGGAGCCCCAAACCCTGCTTAATCTTTCCAACAATAGTCAACAGCTTTTTGTATTTGGCTTTCAGTGAAACCATCCCGAGTTAAAATACGAATCAGGTCTTCTTTTGTTTTTGCGTAACCAAATCTAATCTGTTCTTGCGCATCAGTTATAGCATGCTTATTCCAATCTACATTATATTGATCTATGAACCATGTAGCGTCTTCTTTGCTAAGGCCATGACGGTTAAAGAAGTCAATTTGAAACTTCCGACTGAAAGTCATTGCGGGATGGTTTATAGTAGATGTGGTAAGGCCACTTTCATCTAAAACATTCCGATATTTGTTTTGCTCAGAAGCCTTCCCTTTTGATGACAGTATCTTGATGAACCTTAATTCAATATCAATATCTTCAACATCCTTGATAAAGCTTGCATCTCCTCCTAGGGAAAGATATTCTTTATAACTCTGCATCCAATCTTTCATTTTAGAAACTTCAAGTTCATAATTTCGAGTACTTAGAATATAGAACGCAGGGCTTCCTGTACGGGAAAACAAATCATTTAGAGCATCTTCAACGTCTAAGCACTGGTTCATTGATACCCTTGCTCGTTGTTCTTCCTGACGAACCTCTCTGCGAGCTTCAATTGCGGAAATTGCAGCCGCATGTAATATTGCATCCAAAAATCCCATAATAATTCTTCCATTCTTTGCAATCACGGGTCTTACAAGATGAGTATAACACACCATTTGTCCAATAACATGTATTTCTTCATATATTCAACGAAAAAGGCAGGATACCATCGCCACGATGATACCCTGCCTTTGCTTGTTCAGGTTCTCGTCATGTACCGCCCACCACAAACAAAAAAACTCAGACCGAATGGTCTGGCGGCATCTTTCTTGGTAGACATTCCTAGGTGTTGGGAACCGCGGGCTAAGCAACAGCCCACTGGGCTGATTGCTTACTCTGCTTCGCAGAGCCGCCCTGTTCTCGTCCTGTACCGCCCACCACGAAAAAAGTCCCCAGACCTTTTGGTCTGGGGACTCGTGGTGGACGGTACAGGACTCGAACCTGTGACCTCCTGCACGTCAAGCAGATGCTC